>Ga0182027_10001890_pt1 | contig 34189 bp, 29 predicted proteins | sample 712E1DmetaG_FD_121300 | JGI IMG/M metagenome (GOLD analysis project Ga0182027, IMG submission 121300) | Permafrost microbial communities from Stordalen Mire, Sweden - 712E1D metaG (Illumina Assembly) | ecosystem: Environmental > Terrestrial > Soil > Wetlands > Permafrost | place: Sweden...
CGGTCGCTGGTCTCGGAATTGAGCAGCTGGATCTGCGCCAGCAGGTCCTGCAGGTCGTCGAAGCGGGAGGCGAAGCCGATGAGCGATTTCAGATCGTCCAGCCGCGAAGCGTAGTTGGCGAAGGCGCCCTTGAGGTAATCGCCGTACCAGCCTTCGATCGCGACCTCCACCGTTTTGAACGGCCGGTCGTTCCGAAGCGTGGCGGCGATCTGCTGCAGCGAGGCCACGAGCCGGGGCCATTCTTCTTTGGATTCCTTGGGCACCTTGGCCAGCACGTCGTCACCCGCGAGCGCGTCCACGAGGTTGCGCTGGTGGGTTCGGGCGTGGGCGAGCGCCGCGTCGTGGAGTTTTTGCGCTCCCTTGTCGCCGACTCGCGGGAGCAGCACGGCGATGCGCTGCCAGGCCATCGTGTCGCTGGGATTGTAGACGAAACGCAGGATCGCCACGAGATCGCGGATGTGCGCCTGCTCGAAAAACCGCACGCCGCTCGTGATCACGTACGGCAGGCCGAGCCGCGAGAGTTCAAGCTGGAGATCGAGCGCATGGAAGTGCGCCCGATAGAGCACGGCGATATCAGCCAGCGCCCGGCCTTCGTCGACCAGTCCCTTGATGCGCTGGACGACGAACAACGCCTGCTCACGCGTGTCGAGCGCCTGCACCAGAAACGGCTTTTCGTGATCGGGGCGTGACGCGCGCAGTTCCTTGTCGAAGTGGCGGCCTTTCGGCTGCGCAGCGAGGACGCCGTTGGCGAAGGCCAGGATCGAGGGAGTCGAGCGGTAATTAGTCTCGATCCGGTAGATCTGCGTGCCCGGATGGCGGTCCGGGAAGGTGATGATGTTCTCGAAATCCGCGCCGCGCCAGGAGTAGATGCATTGCGCGTCGTCGCCCACCGCCATCACCCGGTGGTGCGCGCCGACGAGGTCGACGATCTGCGCCTGCAGGGTGTTGGTGTCCTGGTATTCGTCCACCAGCGTGTGGCGGAAGCGTTGCTGGAGGTAGCTCGCCACGTCGGGCGCGGCCCGGAGCACCTCGAGCCAGTACTCGAGGAGATCGTCGTAATCGACGACGCTTTGCTTCCGTTTGCGTTCGCGATAGGCCACGGCGAAAGCAATGATGAGATCGGAGAGCTCCTCGTGCTGGGGATAGAAACGCGAGATTGTCTCGCCGAGCGGGCGCTGGGTGTTGCGCGAAAAACTGATGATCTCGAACAACGGGCCGGGCCGCGGATGCGTCTTTTCCTTGAAGAAGCCCCGGTCCTTTTCGTCGGCCACCTCACGGAGGAGGCTCTCCGCTTCGTCGGCGTCGAGGATGGTGAAGGCGCGGGAGAGACCCACGACCTCGCCGTGGACGCGCAGGATCTTGTGCCCGATGTGGTGAAAGGTGCCGCCCCAGAACCGGTGGGCTTCGACGCCGGTCAGGTCCTGCACCCGGTGGAGCATCTCCCGGGCGGCCTTGTTGGTGAAGGTGAGGAGGAGGATCTCGTGCGGCCTGACGCCCTGGCTGAGCAAATGGGCGACGCGGTAGGTGAGGGTGCGCGTCTTGCCGGAACCGGCGCCAGCCAGCACGAGCAGCGGCCCCGGCGGGGCGGTGACCGCGGCGTACTGTTCATCGTTGAGATCCCCGCGGAAATCGATCGGCGGGATCTTTAGCGGCGCACCGGGTTCTTGGGGGAGGACAGAGTCCATTCAGGAAAAGGAGAAAGGAGAGGAGTCAGGCGGCAGGACCCGACTGGGGGAAGGAAAAAGAATACCCGGCCGGCCGGAAAGACGGCGTGATGGTCTCCCGACACTGCGACGGCAAGGCAAAGCAGCGGTGGTCTGGGCTAACGATGCAGTTGAGGTGGAGCGGCTTGTCCACAAGACGCGCTGAACGCGTTGGGGACAACGCGCAGCGCCTACTAATCGGCGCCAACGCTGGGCAAAGCCACAGTTTGACTGCATAGAGCAACCTGCCCGCAGCGCCCAAAATCACTTCATCAGGGCAGGCAAGTGATGATTCCGCGCCGCGGAATCATAGCAGCACCAGGTTGTCGCGATGGACGACTTCGAGATGTTTGCGACCGGGGTAAAGGAGGCGGATTTCGTCGGTGGTCCTGCCGGCGATGCGCGGAATCTCCTCTTCGCCAAATGAAGCCATTCCGCGCGCGAAGACGGCGCCGTCCGGCCCGGCGACATTGACGATATCACCGGCCGCGAACCCGCCGTCCGCCCCGGTGACGCCCACCGCCAGCAGGCTCCGGCCGTGCTCGCGCAGCACCGGCACGGCACACAGATTGACAGCAATCGTTCCGGTCGGCCGCTGGAAATAGGCGAGCCAGCGTTTCCGCGCCTCCATCGGCAGACCGCTCGGCGCGAAGAAGGTGCCGGTGGAGCGTCCACTGAAGAGCTTGTTCAGCACGTCAGGCTCGGCGCCGCTGGCGATGAAGACGCCGCAGCCCGATTTGGTGGCCAGCCTCGCGGCGGAAATCTTGCTGATCATGCCGCCGACCGCGGTCTCGCTCGTGGTGCCGCCGGCCATGGCTTCGATGTCAGGCGTGATTTTCTCCACCACCGGGACGACCTGCCCGGTGCCCTTTAGGTCGATGAGGCCAGGCGCGGTGGAAAGGATCACCAGATATTGCGCTTGCACGAGGCTGGATACCAATGCTGAGAGCGTGTCGTTCTCGCCAAACTTGATCATGATCTCCGCGGCGCTCACAGTGTCGTTTTCGTTGACGACCGGAACGGCGCCGTATTCGAACAGACGCTCGAAGGTCTGTCGCGCGGCGAGGTAGCGCGAGCGGACGCGCAGATCGTCGTGGATGAGCAACACCTGGGCCGCGATGATCCCGTGCGGCTCGAAGGCGCGCTGCCAGGTCTGCATCAACAGACTCTGGCCGACGGCGGCACAGGCCTGTTTCTTGGTCACATCCTTCGGCCGTTTCGCGAGGCCGAGCCGGCCCATGCCGAGTCCAATGGCCCCGGAAGTTACCACGATGACCTCCGTACCACGCCGGCGCAGTCCGGCAATCTGTTCGCAGATCGTCGCGATGCGATCCTGGTTGAGCTGGCCGACGCCGGAGGTCAGCACGCCCGTGCCGAGTTTGACGACGATGCGCCGCGGCGGAGTGGAGGCCGCGACTGGGGGACAACTGGGGGCGTTTTTTGGCACGAAGCTGCTGAGTGTAAGAGCCTGCTTTGCAGGCGATGGGAGAAAGGCGGCCTGCAGGGTCTCCTGCAAGCAGGCTCCAACAGGGCAACGGGAAACCTAGACCGTTGTCAGCTCCTTCTCCTTGGCGGCAAGGTGGGAGTTGATGTCCTTGATGAACCGGTCGGTGATCGTCTGGATTTCCTTCTCGATGCGCTTCGCGTCATCTTCGGACAACTTGCCTTCCTTCTGCTGCTTCTTGGCGAGCTCCATCGAGTCGCGGCGGGTGCTGCGGATGGAAACATGGCCCTCCTCCGCGAGGCGGTGGGCGATCTTGACAAACTCCTGCCGCCGCTCGCGGCTCAGTTCCGGCAAGGGCATGCGGATCACGCTGCCGTCCACGATCGGATTGATGCCGAGGTTGGCGGTTTGCAGGGATTTTTCGACGCTGCGGATGATCGATTTGTCCCACGGAGTGATCTGAATGAGGCGCGGATCAGGGGTGGTGATGGCCGCGCAGTCCCGCAGGCGCATGGTAGTGCCGTAAGCTTCCACCATGACGCTCTCGACCATCGAGGGCGAAGCCTTGCCGGTGTGGATGGTGCCAAATTCGAGGAGCGTGTGATCGAGGGCCTTTTTCATCCGGCCCTGCAAGTCGGTAAGGATTGGATGGTTCATGGGTTTTCGAGTAACGAGGGTTCAGATCAGAATGACGTGCTCTGGGTGATCCGGGACGGCCCGGCGACGGCCGCGGAGCCAGATGGTCTAGTTTCGGACGAGCGTTCCCACCTTTTCGCCCAGCGCCGCGCGCTTGATGATATGCGATTCGGCCAGGTTGAAAACGAGGACTGGCACGTTGTTGTCCAGGCAGAGGGAAAACGCGGTCGAATCCATGACGTTGAGACGCTGACGGAGCGCGTCGATGAACGTGATCTCATCGTAGCGCACCGCGTCAGGGAACTTCTTGGGATCCCGGTCGTAGATGCCGTCGACCTTGGTCGCCTTCATGATGATATCGGCGTGCATTTCGCTGGCGCGAAGGGCCGCCGTTGTATCGGTCGAGAAATATGGGTTGCCGGTGCCGGCGACGAAAATTACCACGCGCCCTTTCTCCAAATGGCGGATGGCGCGGCGGAGGATGAATGGCTCGGCGATCTCGTTCATCGGGATGGCGCTTTGGACCCGCACGTTCACCCCCATTTTCTCGAGGCAATCCATCAGCGCGAGGCCGTTGATCACGGTCGCCAGCATGCCCATGTAATCGCCGGTGGTGCGGTCGACCCCCCGTTGCGCGCCCGGCAGGCCGCGGAAGATATTGCCGCCGCCGATAACGAGGCCGATTTGCACGCCCAGTTCGTGGACCTCCTTAACCTGCGCACAAACCTTCTCCAGAATGCCGGCGTCGATCGGATCCCCTGACTTGCCGCCCCGGAGCACCTCGCCGCTCAACTTGAGCACCACGCGCTTGTATTTGACGACCGGTTGTCCGGCTGGCTGGTCCTGCATGACGCAGGATGTAACGATCCGATGGATTCTGCGTCAATGACGGAGATGGCCCGACGAGCCAAGCCCTCGGCCGGTGCAACGGCGCCGGGCTTGGTTTCGCCGGCCAGAAAACACACTCGACCCCGGTGCATTAGTGGCATTTGTTGCTCGAACTGTTCAACCTCACCCCTTCCATGAAACAAGGACTGACAATTGCCGCCTTACTAGCGATGGCTACCATGAGCAACCTGGCCTCCGCCTCCGATATCGAAACCGCTGTTTACGGGAAACTCGAAGACGGCCGTGAAGTGAAGATCTTCACGCTCACCAACGCCAATGGCCTTACCGCGAAAGTCACGGAATACGGCGCGATCCTGGTCGGCGTCGAAGTGCCGGACCGCCAGGGCAAGATGGCTGATGTCACCCTTGGCTACGATTCGCTCGCGGGTTGGCTGACCAGCAAGAATTATTTCGGCGCGACCGTGGGTCGATTCGGCAATCGCATCGCGCACGGAAAATTCACCCTCGACGGCAAAGAATACACCCTGGCCACGAACAACCACCCCGGCGGAATCCTCTGCCACCTGCATGGCGGGCTCAAGGGCTTCGACAAAGTCCTCTGGCACGGTGAACCGGTTCACAAGGCCGGCGCGCGGGGCGTTGCGCTGACCTACACGAGCAAGGATGGCGAAGAGGGCTATCCCGGCGCCTTGCAGGCAAAAGTGACTTACTGGCTAGATGACGCCAACGAGCTGGTCTGGGCGGCGGAGGCCACCACGGACAAACCCACGGTGATCAATCTGGCTCATCACACTTACTGGAATCTCAGCGGCGATCCCACAAAGCCGATCACCGATCACGTGCTGATGCTGGCTGCCGACTCCTATCTGCCAACCGACCCGGGACTCATCCCGACCGGTCAGGTGGCGCCGGTCGCCGGCACTCCGATGGATTTTCGTGCTCCCACGGCGGTCGGAGCGCGCGTGAATGCCGATTTCGAGGCGCTCAAGTTGGCCGGTGGCTACGACCATTGCTGGGTGCTGCGTGAGGGCAACGGCGTGCGCCTCGCCGCGGTGGTCAATGACCCTGTGAGCGGGCGGACCATGGAAATCTTGACCGACCAACCGGGCGTCCAATTCTACAGCGGCAATTTTCTGGACGGCACGGATGTCGGAAAGAACGGGGTCAAGTATCAGGTCCGCACCGGGCTGTGCCTGGAGACGGAAGGCTACCCGGATGCGCCCAATCATCCTGAGTTTCCGAGTGCGGTCTTGCGGCCCGGTCAGACCTACCGCCACACGATGGTCGTCCGTTTCAAGAACTGACTGATGGATGCCTGCTCGATCCAGCTTCACGTCAAGCTCCTGACCCCCACCGCCACGCTGCCGGCCCGCTCCACCGAGAACGCCAGTTGCTTCGATGTGTGCGCGGACATGGACGGAGTCATCTCGCCTGGCGATCGCCTGCTGGTGAAAACCGGCCTGGCGGTGGCAGTCCCGCGGGGATTCGAAGTGCAGGTTCGCAGTCGGAGCGGCCTCGCCCTGAAAAAGGGAGTGGCCGTGTTGAATTCGCCCGGGACGGTCGATGCTGATTATCGCGGAGAAGTGGGCGTGATCCTCATTAATCACGGCCATGAACCCTTCGCCTTTAAACGCGGTGATCGCATCGCCCAACTCGGGGTCTATCGGGTCGAGATGTGCCTGGCGGTCGCCGTCGAGGTCCTGGAGGAAACCGCGCGCGGAGCGGGCGGATTCGGCCACACCGGAGTTTGACCGGGCAGGAGCCGGCTTACTCCAACTGCTTTCTGAAGTCAGCGAAGTGCGTTTTTAGCTCGGCAAGTTCATTGCGCAGTTCCTCGACTTCCCGGGTCAATCGCGCGATGCGGTCGTCGTCTGGCGCGTCTAGGCCGGCCGCCGCCGTCCCCTCCGGTGTGGCCTCCGTCAACACCGCGCCGGGAGGCCCGGCCAAGAGGTGTGCGTATCGCGATTCCTTGAAGCCGGTTTGTCGCGGCAGCCTGACGACGAGCGGTTGAGATGATCGCGTCGCCAGGGTTTGCAGGGTGGATTCGACCTCGTCGAGACTGGCAAACTCGTGCAGACGTCCTGATCGACCGCGGATTTCGCCGGTTGTTTGTGGACCTCGGAGCATCAGAACGCAGAGCGCAGCGGTCTCGGCCGGCGACAAACCGAGGGTGTCGGCCAATTTCTGCCCGTATTTGACCACCCGGCTCGCGGCGCCTTCAAAGACAAAAACCAATTTCTGGTTTCGCAGCCCCTCCAGTGCCCGGAGCACAGTCGGTTCGCCATATTCAACGACCGGCTCGCGATTGGACGATTGATTGCAGGCGTTGACCAGGGCATTCAGCGAGAGCGGGTAGTAGTCCGGCGTGGTGATTGCCTTCTCCACCAGCGAACCGAGGACGCGGATTTCCGCTGGGTCGAAGACGACCTTTTCGTCGGCGATGTTCACGATTGGGTCCCGGTCGCGATGGCTTGCGGTTTGCGGTACACCAATCCCTGGAAAATTGCGATGAGACCGTGGCTGTCGTCCGTGACGTTCACGGTGTAGCTCGCCAGCTTGGAATTGAGCGCCATTTCCTTCGCTTCGGCGGTGAGGGTTCCCGAGCTGGCTGATTTCATGTAGGTGATGCTGACATTGATCCCGACTGCGACAGTCCCATGGGCGTTCGAGGCCACCGCGAAGGCGTAATCCGCGAGCGTGAAAATCGCCCCGCCTTGGACAATTCCCACGGCATTGAGATGCCAGGGCTGAATCTTCAGGCGTGTCACGGCCTGACCAGGCGCAAACGACTCCAGGTCGATTCCACAATGCTTCACAAACTCATCGCGTTGCAGGAATTCTTTCAGGGAATCCATCGGACTATTGGCCTTTTGCGGGCGCCAGCGTCTGGCCGGTCATTGTCCTATCGCCGCTTTGAACCAGGCGGTAGATTTCGCTTCCGGCGAGCAGGAAAGCGCCCACCCCGTAGACTTCAGTGGCGGCTTCGTCGAACTTCTTTGGATCGGCGCCGATGGGTTGCACGTGGGTGAGCGTGCCGTCGTCGGCCACACAGTCAACTAGGCCCCGCCAAGCGTTGATCACCGCCGGCTCGAATTTCGCGCGATCCAGCAGACCCTGGTTGATCCCCCAAGCGAGGGCATAGCAGTGGAAACCGGAGCCGCTCGTTTCCTTGAGCGGATAATCTGCGGGATCAAGCAGACTGGACCGCCAGAGCCCGTCCGATTGCTGACAAGTGAGGATCGTGGTGGCCATGGCGCGGTATTGCTGGAGAAAACGGGAGCGCGCGGGATGGTCGACGGGGAGGTATTGCAGCACGCGAACCAGGCCGGCCATCACCCAGCCGTTGCCCCGGCTCCAAAAGATCTTTTTCCCGTTGGCCTCACGTCGCTCAAAGTAGGAACTGTCGCGAAAATAGAGGTGTTCGTCGCGATCGAAGAGAAAATCCGAGGTCTGCCACCAATGCGCGACAGCAAAATCGAGGTAGACCTTCTTGCCGGTCGCCGCCGACAAGCGGATCCAGGCCGGCGGCGCCATGAAGAGCGAATCGCACCAGGACCAGCGATCGAACCGATCGGGATTTTGTTTCGGGTCAAAGTCGAGGCTGCCGTCCTTCGGGTGATTCAAAATCCAGTCAAACTGCTCCTGCATCGGTGCGACCATCGACGCGTCCTTGAACCGGAGAGAGAGTTCCGCGTAAGTCTGGCCGACGCATTGGTCGTCGGCGTGATAGGGTCGCGGGCCGAGTTTCCAGTCGTTGGCCCTGGCCATCTTCATCAACGCATCGAGAAAACGCGGGCGAGTTGAAATGTCGGCGAGCGCCATCAGGCCGGTGTACCCGGCGGCTTGTGTCCAGTCCGTCGGGATGTGCAAAGAAGGGTGAATCAGTTGCCAATCAGCCACGCGCTCCATGACGTTGAGCACCGCGTCTCGATCAGGCCCGGCAGTCAGGGTCGCGGTAGTGGTGCCACGGCCGGTTGGTTGACCGCACATGAAACCGGTCGGGGCGACGAGGATGGCCAGCAAGAATCGTGGATTCATTTTCGGTAAACTGGGAGAGCAAGCTTCGTTGGCGCCACCAGAGGATTCGACCGGTGCATGGGAACAGGCAGGCACCAACGAGGCAACCGGTATCCAATTGCGCAGGTGCCGGCAGGTCGAAACCCTTGGGCCGATGGCAATCGTGGAGTGTAAGTTCGAAGTCGCGCCGGAGACGGCAGAAGTTCTCGAAGAGCAGGTCGCCCTTCTGGCGGACGCGCGCTGGATTGTTTGGGAGGATCGAATTGCAAGTCGGATGTGGGTGGCCGGCTACTTCAATTCGCGCCGCGAGGCGAAAGAGGCCTGTCATCGGCTTGCGACGGTGGTCGGTCCGGAAGGAATGACCGGGGAAACAGAGTATCGCGAATTGGCTGCTGGCGACTGGGCTGAGAGCTATAAGGCCCATTTCAAAGCGTGGCGGATCGGCCATCGACATTGGGTGCCGGAGTGGGAACGCGGGACCTGCCGGGTCGCGCCGGGTGACGAGATCGTTTGGCTCGATCCAGGAATGGCGTTTGGAACGGGAAACCACGAATCCACGCGGCTATGTTGTGAGCGTCTCGTGGAATACGTCGATGCTTGCAGATCCAAAACCTTGAGGCCGCGGCGTCGGCATTCCCGCAGAACAACGAGAGTCGCTCATTATTATCCTGGCGTGATCGACGCAGGCTGCGGTTCGGGCATTCTGGGGATATCGGCGGCCCGGTTTGGTCTCGGACCGGTCGTCGGCTTTGACAATGATCCGATCGCAGTCCGGGTAAGCCGCGAAAACGCCTTGCTCAATCAAGTGGCAAACCGGACCGGGTTCTTCGAAGGCGATCTTTCGACGGGACTGGCCGATCGCCAAGCTGGTCTGGTGCTGGCCAATATCCGGACGGACGTCCTCCGGCAGGGCGCGAGGGCACTGGTTGGGGCGGTCGCTCCCGGCGGCTGGCTGGCGCTGAGTGGAATCCTCGCCAACGAACTCAACGATTTTCGTGCGGATTTTCTGGCGGTGGCAGAAGGCGCTGCGGTGATCCAACCGGGAAAGCGGAAATCAGTTAAGCGATCAGGCAGTAGGCAAGCAACGTCAGCCCGTTGTGAAAAGATCCGCGCTGTCACGGGCTGGAAAACTGTCTCGCGTCGACTCGGCGAATGGGCGGATCTATTGCTGATCCGAAGCGGATGCTCCGAAGATGCTCTGCCTTGATTTGGTCTCGCCACTCGGGTCAGAAGAGGTCTGGCGGCGTGCGACTGAGGAATTCCTCGAGGTATCCGGTGGTGGCCTTGCCGGCGATAAAAACCGGGTCGCTCAGGATTGCCTTGTGCAGCGGGATGGTCGTCTCGATTCCACGGATGAGATACTCACTCAACGCCCGGTACATCCGTTCGAGGGCCATCTTGCGATTGTCGCCGTGCGCGATCAGTTTCCCGATCAACGAATCGTAGTACGGCGGGATCGTATAGCCACTATAAACGTGCGAATCGACCCTGACGCCGTGGCCGCCGGGCGCGTAGTACAGCCCGATGGTTCCCGGCGAGGGCGCAAAACCGCGGGCGGGATCCTCCGCGTTGATACGACATTCAATGGCATGGCCGCGGAATTCCACATCCTTCTGGTCGAAGTTGAGTTTCTCCCCGGAGGCGATCCGGATTTGTTCTTTGATCAGGTCAATGCCCGTAATCTCTTCTGTCACAGGGTGTTCAACCTGAATTCGAGTGTTCATCTCGATGAAGTAGAATTCGCCTTTTGAATCGACGATGAACTCGATGGTGCCCGCGTTTTCATATTCGGCGGCCGCAGCTGCGCGAACGGCCGCTTTGCCCATCTTTTTCCGAAGATCAGAAGTCAAAAAAGGTGAAGGAGATTCCTCGATAAGCTTTTGGTGGCGGCGCTGAACTGAACAGTCTCGTTCACCAAGATGCACCACCTTGCCGTGTCCGTCGGCCAGAATCTGGAATTCGATATGCCGTGGATTTTGGATGTATTTCTCAATATAAACGGAAGCGTTGTTGAAAGCCTTCTCGGCCTCGGCACGGGCGACGTGGTATTCCTTGGCAAAGGACACATCGTTATGTGCAATCCTCATGCCGCGCCCACCTCCACCCGCAACAGCTTTGATGATAATTGGATACCCTATTCTTCTGGCTACCTTCGTAGCTTCGGATTCCGAATCGACCGGCCCATCGGACCCGGGAACCGTTGGCACTCCAACCTTTTTCACTGTCTGCCGGGCGACAGCTTTGTCACCCATGATTCTTATAGTCTGCGACTTAGGTCCAATAAATCGGATATTGCAGGATTCGCATTGCTCGGCGAACTTGCTGTTCTCGGAAAGGAAGCCGTATCCCGGATGGATCGCGTCGACGTCAGCGATCTCCGCCGCACTAATGATGCGGTCAGCACGCATGTAACTATCAGCGCTCTTGGGCCCACCGATGCAAATGGCTTCGTCGGCGAGTTGGACATGAAGCGATTGCACGTCGGCCTCCGAGTAGACTGCCAACGTCTTGATGCCTAATTCACGGCAAGCTCGTATGATACGTAGGGCAATTTCACCGCGGTTGGCGATTAGGATCTTTTGGATCATTGACAAAAAACCGCCATTACTCAGCGGTCATGCTGGAGAGAATATCAGCTTGCAAGCGGAGGATTGGGCGAGGGCAGCTGCCTCGGTCAAGCCTGCTTGATCTTGAACAAGCGTTGGCCGTATTCAACGGGCTGGCCGTTTTCCACGAGAACCTCCAATACCGTGCCCTTAGCCTCGGCTTGAATCTCATTCATGATCTTCATAGCCTCGATGATGCAGATAACGGAGTTCTCTTCGACCTTAGCGTTGACTTCCACGAAAGCCGGACTTTCCGGCGAAGGTGACCGGTAGAATGTCCCGACCATAGGTGCCTTGATATAGGCGACGCCCGGTTCTTCTTTATCGGTTCCTGTTGGGAGCGAAGGGTTTGTGCCGACCAGAAGAGGATTGCCGACCGGATCGAGTGTTGCAACAATCGGTCCTCCGTTTGAGGTGGCCACCGGGTTGCCATTTGCGCCCCGGCGGATCTTCAGCTTAAAGCCCTCTTCTTCCACCGCAAATTCGGTGAGATCCGAGCGCTTCATTAGGTCTATGATCTGCTTGATTTGCTTGAGGTCCAAATTTGGGGCCTTGGTTTAGTTAGGCTAACGTTGGTTAGTTGGACTTGGCAGGCTTGGCGTTCAAAATTAATTTACGTTAATTGGCAATCACCGAATTTGAAGGGCATCTTCTTCGCACCGTCAAAATTGCTTACATTGGCCAAAAATCGCAAAAAATAGCCAGAAATCGCGAAAATCCGACGAAAATGGGCAAATTCACCAAGAAAAGCCCTGACTCAGAGTCTCACATATTTGATCGGCTCGTTCAATTATCAATCACTTAGGTAGGCTATCGCCGTCAATCATCGTCGCGCACAGGGTAGGCGACTGGTCGCGCCGGGCACGACGTTCTGGGAGTTTTGCGACTTGGATCGCCCCGCCTCAGAGCACGTCGAATGAATCGGATCGGAGAGGAAAGACGGGCCGTCCCAACCGCTTCGAACTCAACCGTTCGACTTCCAACGCAACCTCGTAATTCTGTGTCAGGAACCGGAAGAAATAGCTCTTGTCGATGGTCAGGCACGCGAGGGGGCCGTCGGCGACGACGCTGGACGTCGCAGCGCTGTTTTGCAGCAAACCGATCTCACCGATAAACCCTCCCACGCCCAGTTGCGCCACACGCCGCTTGTGCCGTTCAACAAAGGCTTTTCCTTCATAGACGAAGAACAGTCCCTGGCTTTCATGATCTTCGGACAGCACGTAGCCTCCGTTGGAAAACGTCGCTATCCGGGTGATCGTTGCGAATCGGTTGATGGCTTGGGGATGCCAGTGCCGGCAAAGCTGATTCTGGCGCAGGAACGGCACATGGTGCGTGAGCGCCAGGACGGTCGCGGCTCCAAGCCGGTCCATGATTTCCTTCTGAAAGATTTCTCGGGGCATACGCAAGGCGATCAACGGACTACGCGCCACGAGCTTCCATCCGAGCGGATGCGGTTCGACCAGTTCTTCGGCGCCGATGAGATCGCCTTCAATTGCCTGCCAAGCTCTTTGCGGACGCCCTTTCGGGGTGCGCCGGTACACGTCCACTGAGCCACTCACGATAAAATGAATGTCAGTGGCCGGCCGGCTGAAGTCTGACAATAGCGTGCCCTGCCGGAAAGTCACCACAGTCAGCTTATCCTCGAGTGCACGACGGCGGTCGATTTGCATGCGCTGGCAGAGAGGCGACACCACGAGGATGCTCGAGATCGTCTTCATCGTGACAGGCTGGTCGATTGCCAGCTTGCGCTGCTGCCGGTTTCTCCAATAGCGCTTCGCCGCCTTGAGCGGTCGCCGCGCGCTTTCCATGAGCGAGGCAACGCCGATCACGCCGGCCGGGATGACGACCGCTGTCGCGAGCACCAAGGCAAAATTAGCCCAGAAATGCCAGTCCAGCAGGAGCCCGGAAAGAGAAAGCCCTGCGCCGCGGATTGCGAACAAGGTCACGCCGGCAATCCAGAGAACGGCCCAAATCAACCGTGCCGCAACCACTGGGGGATCAAAATGCATCCTGGCATAATGCTGCAAGCCGCCCCATCTCTTATTGGCGGGGAAGATCAGGTTCCGGCTGGTATCAAGCACCGGTCTGCCGAAACCCGCGTGAATTGCCTGGCTGACGGTGCCACCAAAACACGGTCGGATCATTATGGCAAAAATGATCGCAGGCAGCAAAGCCGACTGAGGTTGGAAAAAGCACAGGAGCGCCACGAGGAGGCTCATGGGGGCCAGACTTACCAGATAAATGCTCAACTGCGCGGAACTTTCAGCCAAAAGGGAGTCTCGCAAACTGCTGCTGAAATGCGGAAGCAGCCAAGGCAGACCGATGCGCGGATGAAAGGCGTCCCCACCCGCGGAATGCAATGCCGAGACGCCGAGTACATTCCCCAGGCTGATCGCGAGCGAGGAGGCCAGATAGCCGGTGAGCAATGCCACGACGATCTGGGAAACATTTCCGCCGGGTTGAGCAGGCGGGAAAAAACCCAGCGCCAGAAGACCAAGAAGAATCGATCCGACTCCCAGCCATCGCGCCACCTTGGCAGGCAGGCCAAATCTCCACATCATCGGAACCAATTGGGAAACCGGGCTCGGCCCGGATTGCAGCACGCCCGCCCGTTGGGCCTTCAGTACCAGCTCATAAAAGTCGCGCAAAGCGGGACATTTCCGCTCGACGATCAGGACCCGCAGCGCTTCCGGCACGGTGGTTGGTTTGCTGAAGGCGAGCAATGCCCCCAATTGCAGCCGGTCAATCGTCAGATAAGCACCGGTATCCAGAGTCTTGAGAGTAAACCTGCCGTTCGAGTCCACTCCTTTCGAGACGTGAGGATTAAGTTGAAGCCTCTCGGCGGTAAACAGAAGCTGCAGATCCATGGCCATGGAACAGCCTTTTTATTGTCCCGACGACTGACGGGGAAAGCGGGCGATCGTCTTATCCACCGCCTCGACCAGTTCGAGCGTGGTAAACGGCTTGGCAAGAAAGGCCAGATCCTGTTGGTCCTCACCCCAGAGTCCTTCATCTGACAGGCGTGCGCTGATCAGCAGGATGGCGATCGGCCCGGCCTTGGCTCGGAGGTTCCGCGCGAGCGCCAAGCCATCTTTCCCAGGCATCATGACGTCCGTGATCACAAGATCCACGTCCCAATTGACGTTCGTCAGCCACTGTAGTGCCTTCAACGGTTCGGTGAAGGTTTCGACTTCGTAATCTCGGGCCCGCAGCACGGTCGAGATGATGTCGAGGATTGGCGCCTCATCATCGATGGCGACAATCTTCTGTACAGCCTTTGGCGGAAGGGGATTGGATGGAGAGGTCACGGGCGAGCGCGGCTAAGGGCGGTCAGACCGGAAGCTGGATTGTCTTCGCGGGTCAGGCAACCGCAAGCTTCCATTCGATTTCTGCAATTCCGTCATACTCTGCAGTTAGAAGCGCAGAGGGCGAGAAAAAACAGCAGGCGAAGCTGACGGCCGGAATCAAGGCATAAAACCCGCCATTGTTCCACGATGCGAAGCGCCTCCCCGATTTTTGATCCGCGGCCGGACCGAGTTCGCTGCCGCCGCCGGCTGGCCCGGTTCACTGCCGAGCATGACGCCTGACGGTGCTTCGGTGAAGCTGCCAGGAATTCCATAAGTTGTGCCAGACGACATAGCACGTAGGGCCGAGGGCGACGAGAGGAGTGGCAAAAGTCATCGCTAAAAGAATTGTTAAAGTAGTATTCTTCTGCCCGAGGGACTGGCTCGCCTCATGACGGAACTCGCGGCCGCCGATCGCCCATCCGAGCGCGAAATTCACGGCACACACGAGAGAGGTGGTCGCCGCGATCTTAACGAGGACCGTGGCCGGCAGTTCCGGGTGGGACTCCAGGAAATCAGAGGCGTTGGCGGTGATGAGAAATAACGCCAGTACCCACAGGCCGAACGAAAGATTGCGGAGATGTTGCGGCCAGTTGGCCGCTGCTGGATGAATCGCGCGCAGCAGCCACGCCGCTCCCATGGGAACGAAGACGACCAGACTTACGCTTCCGAGCACCTGGAGGAATACCCCTGGTGTTGCCCGGCCCAGGACCAGCGGCAACAATGCAGGCAATAAGGCCGCGATCAGAACGTTGGTGAGCAAGAACGCCGCGATCACATAATCGACGCGGCCCCGCAGAAAACTGACCACGACCGGCGCAGCGGTGGCGGTGGGCGTGATACCTGCAAAAAATGCCGCCAGCGCCACCTCCCTCCCTCCCACCAGCCAGCCGAGCCCCCAGGCGGCGAAGCCCATCGCGACGTTGGTAACAAGCAGTACGGCATGGCTGGGGCGCAACGATCCGCGCGACAGCCGGGTCTGCAGAAACACCAGGAACAGCATGGCGACAACCAGCCACCGGATGGCCCACACGCCCCCGTGCGCCTGGGGCACGAGTGCCCCCAGGACCATGCTCGAGACGAGCGCGACCGTGCGGAGCAGACCGGGTTTCATCGGCGAAAAAGTCCGAGGAAAACGCGCGCTTCGCCCCAAGGCAACGGCGTAGTGCGAGAAGTCAGCCGACGCGATTCTGCCGTGGCCGTCGCTGGCGTCCCCCGGGCTTCGGCCACCGTTTGCCTACGATTTCTGGCAGCTCATCCCCGCAAAAACGGCTCGCACCGAGAACGCCAGCCCGCCAACGATCAATCCTGGTTCCGTCCGCGGCCCTTTTTCGTATCCGGGGTCTCTGGCGCGGATGCAGCGGGCGGATTCGATTTTGGGGACGGATTGAGGAGCCCGTCCACGACGGTGTGCACCATGAAATCCGGCGTCTTCATGAATGCGGTTGGGCGAAAATAGCGGACGCTGGCGAGGAGGCGGTCCGTCGTGGCGTCGCGGAGGCTCAGGCCGAGCGAAATGAGGTAGTCTTTGAAATCCCAATCCCAGTGGTCCTCGTAGATGAGGTAGACTTTGACGTCTCGGGGCATGAGCGTCAGGGGACCGCTCTCAGCCTGGAAGCCGCGGGCGTGCAGATCCTTGACGATCAGCGCATCGAGCCCGTGGTTATCGTTGAGGCTTTGTTGGACGTAGATGTGCTTGAACCGGCTCAGGTTGGCATTGGGCTCGACATGAGTGTCAAGCGTGGAGCAGCCGGCAAGGCTCAATCCGATCAGGAGCAAAGGGCCGAACAGTTTCATGACCAGTGCGACACGGCGAAAGCGGAAAGGTTTACCGGGATGACCGCTCGTCGCGAGCACGAAAGCGGATGCGGAGAATTGATACTTGCTTATCATAATCCACGGGGCGATCGTCGGGTCGTGCCGTACACTACCCAGCAGAAGCGCACGTTGACCGGTGTGATCCTGCACGCTGATCGCCCGCTCACTCCCGCGGAAATCTGCCAGGTCGGGAGGAAGGCGATTCCCTCGCTGGGGATCGCCACCGTCTATCGGGCGCTCCGGCGGTTGATCGAGGAAAGGCGGGTTCGGCTCGTGGAGATTCCAGGGGCGGTTCCGCACTACGAGTCCACGGCGCGGCAGCACCACCATTTCTTTTTTTGCCGGCACTGCCGGCGCTTGTCTAGTCTGGTGGGCTGCGTTCCCGGCGTGCGTGGACTCGCCCCCCGGGGCTTCGCGGTGGAAGCGCATGAAATCGTGCTGTACGGTCGATGCGCGAATTGCCGGGGAAAAGCGTGATGGGCCACCACCCGATGCGAAGGGAGGCCCGGTGCCGATCGGTCACGCTGCTGCTCGCGTTTCTGGGTGTGGCGCCACTGGCGTCGGCTGGCCCCAGGTCGTTGCGGATCCTCACTTCTTTCTACCCGATGTATGTCATGACGCTGAACGTCGCGGGCAATGCCCCGGGCGTCTCCGTGGAATGTCTCACGAAGCCCTCCACCGGCTGTCTTCACGACTACCAGCTCTCGCCCGGCGATCTGGTGGCGCTGACTCGGGCGGATGTGTTTGTCGCCAACGGCGCCGGAATGGAAACGTTCATCGACAAGGCGGTCAGGCAGGCGCCGGGGCTCAATGTGATCGAGGCGGGCGCCGGGATGGCACTCGCCGACGGCGGCAACCCTCATCTCTGGGTGAGCATCAGCGGGGCCATTGACGAGACCACCGCCATCGCCCGCGGTCTGGCCGCCGTCGATCCCGATCGCGCCAAGGTTTACGAAGAAAACGCGGCGGATTACGTGGCGACCCTCGCCCGCTTGCGGGCGCGGATGCACGCCGCGCTCGACGGTCTGCAACACCGCCAGATCATTACGTTTCACGAGGCTTTTCCGTATTTCGCCCGCGAGTTCGGGCTGGATATCGTTGGCGTCATCGAACGCGAGCCCGGTTCCGAGCCGGGCGCCCGGGAGCTGGCGCGGACCATTGATCTGGTGAGGTTGAGCGGAGTTCGCGCGATCTTCGCGGAGCCACAATACCCGGCGAAGAGCGCCGGGATCATCCGGCGGGAGACCGGTGTAGCCGTGGCGCTGCTCGATCCGGCGGCGACCGGCGATCTGGAGCCTGCGAAAGCCCGGCGCTCGTATTGTGAAACGATGGAGCGGAATCTGGCGGTGCTCGTCCAGGCTCTCGCGGACTAAACCAAGCGGGCGCCATCCGCATGGAAAACCTTCACCACCACCACGTCGGCCTGGCTCCCCACCGCTGCGGCGAGTGCTGTACCCGGATCGAGAAGCTGAATGTCACGCTGAACCGTCAGCCGGTTCTGGAAGACATCACGCTGCACCTTCATTGCGGTGAACTCACCACGCTCGTCGGGCCCAACGGTGCCGGGAAATCGATGCTCCTCAAGGCGATCCTGGGCGAAGTGTCCCACGGAGGGACCATCCATTTTCTCCCGGTGGCCGGCCATGGACGGGAAGACGCACCGGTGATTGGGTACATGCCGCAGCAGCTCGATTTTGACCGCAACTCCCCGGTCAATGTCCACGATCTGTTTGCGATGGCTGCCTCCCGCTGGCCGGTGGCCCTGTGGTATTCGCGACGCACCCGTCGGGCGGCGCTCGAATCCCTGCGCTATGTCGAGGCGGAGCCTCTGATCGACCGCCGACTCGGACAGCTTTCGGGCGGTGAATTGCAGCGCGTCCTGCTGGCGCTGTCGCTGACGCCCATGCCGAATCTCCTGCTCCTCGACGAGCCGGTCTCCGGCATCGACGCCGCGGGCCGGGAACTGTTCTACCGTACGGTATCGGATTTGCGGCGACGCTTTGACCTGTCGATCCTCATGGTGTCTCACGATCTGGCCGGCGTCACGGCGGTGTCCGACCGCATCGTGTTCCTGAATCGCCGCATCGTGTGTCTCGGCCGCCCCGCTGAAGTCGTCGCCAATCGCGAATTGCGGCGGACCTTCGGCCTTGATCTCGGTCCGCTGGAGGCCAGCCGCCCATGAACCTGCTGCACGCGGTCATATCCCGGCTGCCCTTCGAATGGGCGCACTTTGAGTTCATGCGCAACGCCCTCCTGGCGGTGATCATCGTGGCGCCGCTGTTCGCCCTGATCGGGACGCTGGTGGTCAACAACCGGATGGCGTTTTTCTCCGATGCCATCGGGCATGCTTCGCTGACCGGACTGGGGCTGGGCGTTCTCCTCGGGCTGGCCGATCCGTTCTGGGCGCTCATCGGCTTTGCCCTGTTGTTGGGCGTGGGGATCCTCGCGTTGCAGCGGTTCACGCGGTCCACGATGGACACGGTGATCTCCATCAGCATGTGCTTCAGTCTCGCCCTCGGCGTGGTGTTGCTCTCGCACGGCGGCGGTTTCAACCGGTTCAGTTCCTATCTGATTGGCGATCTCTTGAGCATCACCCCTCGGGAGATCGGCCGACTCCTGGTCACAAGCGTCCTGGTCGGCGGGGGACTGCTGCTCGGCTACAACCGGATCCTGCTGATCGGTCTGAACGAGTCGCTCGCCCGCAGCCGGGGTCGCAGCGCGTGGTGGCCGCAGCTGTTCTTTTGCGCGGCGATCGCCCTGGTCGTCACCATGAATCTTGGCTGGGTCGGCATCCTGATCATCAACTCCCTGCTGGTGCTCCCGGCCGCGGCGGCCCGTAACATCGCGCACGATGCCCGCCAGTACGTCCTTTTTACCGTCGGCATTTCGCTGTTTTGCGGCGTGGCCGGCCTGATCGCCTCCTTCTACGCGAACACCGCCACCGGTGCGACCATCGTGCTCGTGGCCATGGGCTGCTACCTGGCGACCCTCGGCGTCAAATGGTGGACAGCGAGGGCAGACTGACCGGTCGCGCCGTCGGCAATACCCCACCTGCCCAGCCGCGGCGGTGCGTAACGGCTTCATCGTCGCAGCTGAAGCTCGGAAGGGTTCGGGCCGCGGGAGACCCTTGCCATCGCACCCCCAGCCATTTTTCGCCGGACTGCCGGATCATTCCCGCTGCCGACCTCAGCGAGCCTTCAGACCGTCAACCCATATCACCACTTGCCAGCCTCGAAATCTGCTGTTCTAATCAATCAGATGATCGACATCTTCGGTTGCCTCCCGACGGGATACGTTTAGCTCGGCGAATCGGAAAATGCATAACCGCCCCCCGGTTCGGTTTGCGCGTGTTGATCGTCTGTCTGTCGGTTGCTCCGTTGCTGGGCGGCCTTCGGGTTATTGCCGCGGATAACGCATCCGCCGCGTCGGTCACAACGATCACGGAACCGGCCCAAGCTTGGGCGTTGCCGAGCGATCAGAAGTCGATCGTGTATCCGCTGCGCCTCGAAGGCCGCGTCAACTACGTCGATCCCCGCTGGAGGAACCTTTGGCTCGGACCGGGCGGCATGGGAACCTACGTTTTCTTGTCATCCAATCCGCCCCACCTCCGCCAGGGACAGCACGTACTCATCGAAGGAACCATCCTGCCGGTCAAAGGCCTCGATGCCGATGCGGTGACCGTGAAGGTGTTGCAGGAATATGAGCCGGTTGAACCAATCAACGTCGCCGGAAGAATCGGCGACGTCAATGCCCTCAACTGCAGGAATGTGACGGCGCAGGCCTACGTCGATTGGCAGCAACAGACGGACGACGATCATGTTCGCCTCTCGATGATCATCGACGATCAGCCGGTGACCGGCTACGTGAAGCCCGACGACCCTCACGCCGCTCCGAACCTGGCTGGCAGCTTCATTCGGATGAATGGCATGTATCAGGGGCGCTTCGATCCGACGCAGACGGCGCTCACCATTGAAATCTGGACGGCGCGGCAGGCGGATGTCACGGTCCTGGGTTCAATCGCCAATTCCCCCCGGTTCGACCTGCCAAGGACGCCGATCAACGAGATTTATCAGGCCGCGCCTGGCCGGGAAATCCGGGTTCGTGGGCGCGTCGTGTCCGCCCAACCGGGTTCGAACTTTGTTGTGCGCGACGAGACGGGGCAGGTGGTCGTCAGCACAGTCCAAATGCAGCGAATGCCGGTGGGCACGGAGGTTGACGCGTTGGGTCGCGTGGCTTTCGGCAACGCCCAGTGGGTGCTGCGCTCCGGCTTGGTGCGGGTCGCGCAATTGCCGCCGGTCAGCCTGCGCGCGCAGCCTGCGCCCCCGGCCGTGTTGACGAGCATCGATCAGATTCGCCAGTTAAACATCGAGGAAGCGGCGCAGGGCCGGCCAGTTGAGATCAAGGGCTGCGTTACGTGGTCTTTCCCCGGCGTAGATTTTTTCTTCGTCGAGGATATTAGCGGCGGCGTCCGCGTGCGCTACCGGCGCGACCAAATGGAGGCGCCACCCCGCATGAAGTATCTTCAGATCACTGGGGTCACCTACAATGGCGGCTTCGCTCCCGCCGTGGAACTCAGACAATCCAAGGACCTCGGCGCCATGAGCCCGCCGCCGGTCAACGGCATCAGCTACGACCAGGTGGTCACGGGCGCGGAGGACGGTCAGTTGGTCGACATGCGGGGATTTTATCAACGCACGGAGCCGGCCGGTGCGTTTCGGAAGATCTATGTGACAACGCCCGCAGGTGAGTTTGTGGCTCTGCTGAGATCGACGGACAAGTTCGAGTGTACGCCCGGATCCCTGATTCGAGTGCGCGGGGCGTGCGAATCGATGACGGACGAAAACGGCCGGATCACCGGGATCATGCTACGGGTTTCGTCGCTGGCGTATATCATCGTCGAGGAGGACGCCCCGGCCGACTTCTACGATCTGCCGTTGCGATCGATCAGCCATCTCCGGCAGCTCAGCACGGCGCGCGATCTGACGCGCGTCCGGGTTTCCGGCGTTGTGCTTCAGGCGACGCCCGGTCGTTCCGTCTACCTGCAGGAGGACGATGCGGGGCTCCTGCTGCTAAGCCACGAGTCGACGCCGCTCACACCCGGCGACAGAATCGAAGCGGTAGGCATCCTCGGATGGGAAGGCGTTCGCACGGTTCTGCGGGAAGCCGTGTACCGAAAGACGGGCGCCGGCCCGGCGCCGGCGCCGGCGCGACTCCAAGATCCCGCGAACCTGTCAGTGGCGCTCGATTCCCGACTGGTGCGCGTGCGCGGGGAATTGATCGATGTCGTACGGCGTGCGGACCAACAGACGCGTCTCACCTTGCAGGCTGGCACCACATTCTTCGAAGCCGTCCTCGACGAACCTCCCCGGGCCGCGGCGCCCTTCGATTTCACGGTTGGAACGGGTCTGGAACTAACGGGAATCTACCGGATCGTGTTCGACGACTCGCGCCAGTCACGCAGCTTCCAGTTGCAGTTGCGCTCGCCGCAGGATGTCGCGGTGTATCAACAGGCGCGCGTGTGGACCGTGCAGCGGGCGCTGATCACCACCGCGATTCTGGGCGGGTTCACGCTGCTGGGACTGGCCTGGGTCACCGCGCTCCGGCGCCGCGTGCGGAAGCAGACCGCGCAGATTCGCGCGCAACTCGAACGCCAGGCGCAGCTCGAAGCCGAGGTGCAGCGCGCCACCCGGCTTGAATCCCTCGGCGTGCTCGCCGGTGGCATCGCCCACGACTTCAACAATCTGCTTACGATCGTGATGGGCAACCTCACTTTGGCCATGCTCGACGAAAAGGCCATGGAAGCGGTCGGTGAATGCCTGCGCGACTGCCAAAGTGGTGCCATGCGCGCCCGCGATCTTACCCAGCAACTCCTCACGTTTGCGAAAGGGGGCAGTCCGGTGCGCTCCACGGTCTCGCTACCCGACATTGTGCGGGAAACCGCCGAGTTTGTTCTCCACGGATCCAACGCACGCTGCGAGTACGATCTGCCGGACAAGCTTTGGAGCGCCAGCGTCGACCGGGACCAGATCGCCCAGGTGATTCAGAACCTCGTCCTCAACGCCGTGCAGGCGATGCCCGGCGGCGGAATCATCCAGATTGCCCTGCGCAACGAGGAAATCGCCCCGGGGGCCAATGCCGCACTCGCGCCCGGCCGCTATCTCCGGCTCGCGATCTCCGACTCCGGCCACGGCATCCCGCCCGAAACCCTGCCGCGCATTTTCGATCCGTATTTTTCGACCAAGAAAACGGGCAGCGGCCTCGCCGCCTCGCCACCGTCTATTCGATCGTCAAGAAACATCAGGGGCACATTCAGGTCGAATCGACGCCCGGCCGCGGCGCGACTTTCACCCTGTGGCTTCCCGCCGCCAATCCCGATGCGCCCGTTCCCGCCCCGTCGCCGGCGCTGGCGCCGGCGGACGCCGGCTCTCTGCTCCCGAGGAAGACCGCCCGCGTGCTGCTGATGGACGATGAGGAATCCATCCGCCGGCTCGGCGCGTCCTTGCTGCAGCGGATGGATCTCGATGCCACGGTGGTCAGCGACGGGGCCGAGGCCGTGCGCGAGTTTTGTATCGCGCGCGACGCGGGCCGACCCTTCGCCCTGCTTATCCTCGACCTCACGATTCCTGGCGGCATGGGTGGCCGGGAAGCAATCGAGTGTATCCGCGCCCTGGACGCTGAAGTGCCCGCCATCGTTTCCAGTGGCTACTCCAACGATCCGGTGCTGGCCGATTTTCGGCGCCACGGTTTTCAGGCCATGGTGCCCAAGCCGTACGACGTCAACCAGCTTGGCCAGACGATCAGGCAACTCCTGGCGCAGCACGACGAGCCGAGCGACAGGATTGGTCTGTAGGGTCGGAGCAATCTTCTGTCCTCCTCGGGGAGACGGCATCCGTGGCCGAGATCAGGCGGTCTTTCGGGAGACGGCTGTTGAACGGTTTCGCTCCTGCAGTGGGGGTAAACGCTGCCGGCAGGCAGGTCCCGGCGTTTTGCAATCTCGCGCCACGCCCCTCCGTTTCCGCGCCCCGGTGGGAACTCTGTCGAGAGGGTGGCCAGGCGTCCGTGCAGCCCGAAAACAATCCAGCATTGACCGCCGGTGCGGCGGTCCCGTATCGTGACCAATTCCGTTGATCGCCATCCTTTTCTATCTGCCGAAGTGAACATCGAACTCAAAGACCTTTCCGAAACCCGCAAGAGCCTCGTCGTGACGCTCGACCAGAGCGAAGTCGACACCGAGCACAAGGCCGTGGTGCGCGAGATCGCCAAGTTTGCCCGATTGCCCGGCTTCCGGCCGGGTCACGCGCCCGCCGACCTGGTGGTGAAGCGGTTCGCCAAGGAGGTGCGGGACGAACTCAAGAGCAAGGTGGTGGGGAAGGCCTATCGCGGCGGCATCGAGAAGACCAAGCTCGAGGTGGTCAATGTCGTGCAGGTTGACGAGGGCACGATCGAGCCCGGTCTATCCTCGGCCATCACCTTCACCATCGATGTTCAGGCCCAGTTTGAATTGCCGGAATACCTCGGGATCCCGGTCCAGGTGGCTCCCGTCGAACCGGCTGAAACCGAGATCGATGCCGTGATCGAGGGTCTGCGGCAGGAGCGCGCGGACTTTAAGGTGGCGGAACGGCCGGCGCAGAAGGGCGATTACGTCAAATTGGCCTATGAGGGCACGGTCGACGGCAAGCCCGTGGCGGAGCTGGCACCGGACAAACAGATTTACGGGAAGGTCCCGCAGACATGGGAGGAGGTCGAGAGCGAACAGGACGGCCTCATTCCCGGCCTCGGCCGGCAACTCGCGGGGCTCAAGCCAGGCGACAAGAAAGACGTGCCGGTGACCTTTCCGGCCGGGTTTACCGCGGCGCCGGAACTCGGTGGCAAAGCGGCGGTTTATGCCGTCGAGGTGCAGGAGGTGCGGGAGCGCGTTTTGCCATCGCTGGACGAGTCGTTCTTCAAGAGCCAGCATGTGGAGGGCCTCGATGCACTCCGGCAGCAAGTCCGCCAAAGCCTCAGGCAGCGCAAGGAGTTCGAGAACCGCCGGGCGCTGCGCCAGCAGGTGAGCGAGGCGCTGGCGGCCCGCATCGAGTTTCCGCTGCCGGAGAGCCTCATCGTCGGGGAGACCCAGGACGTGTTGCGTCGCTTCATGGAAGACAACCTCCGGCGCGGGGTCCCGGAAGCGGAATTCGAGAAGAACAAGAAAGAGCTCTACGAAAATGCGCGCCGGGCGGCCGTGGGCCGCGTGAAAGTCCAGCTGTTGCTCGCGAAGATCGCCGAGAAGGAAAAAATCGCGGTTGACGAGCGCGACCTGGATGGTGCGATCCTGCGCGAGGCTGCGCGATCGAACCAGCGGCCGGAAAAACTGGCCAAGGAGCTGGCCCGGGATCGCGAACGCATCCGTTCGCTGCAGCAGGCGATCGTTTTCGACAAGGCGCTTGATTTCCTGGTGAGCAAGGCTACCCTCACCACGGCAGCGCCGAAAGTTTGAGCGAAACGGAATTCTTGTGAGCTACTACGTCCCATTTGTCATTGAAAACACCGGCCGCGGGGAGCGGAGCATGGACATTTTCTCCCGCCTGCTGAAGGACCGCATCATCTTCATCGGCTCGCCGATCGACGATGGCGTGGCCAACGTCGTCATCGGCCAGTTGCTGTTCCTGCAGATGGAGGATGCCAAGAAGGACATCCAGCTTTACATCAATTCACCCGGTGGAGTGGTGACGGGCGGAATGGCCATCTACGACGCGATGAACTTCCTGCAATGTGACATCGCGACTTATTGCATCGGCCAGGCGGCCAGCATGGCCACGGTGTTGCTCGCCGCCGGAACGAAGGGGAAACGCTACGCCCTGCCGAATAGTCGCGTGATGATTCACCAGCCGACCGGGGGCGCGGGGGGCCAGACCGCCGATATCGCGATCGCGGCGCGCGAGATCCTCCGCTGGCGCCGCACCCTCAACGAAGTCCTCGCCCGGCACACGGGCAAGACGCCGGAGCAGATCGACAAGGATTCGGACCGCGACTACCACATGAGTGCGGAAGAAGCCCTCGCCTATGGCATTGTGGACAAGGTGATGGCTTCCGCGCGCGAGGGGCAGACTCCTGCCACCGTCCAGGCCGCCTGAGGAGCGACACCTCCCACCCGGCAAACGACACTTGCGGTGCACGCTCAGTCCCTGCCTTAACCTCCCTCTCGCATGGCCAAATCCTCCCGCATGACCTTGTGTTCGTTCTGCGGCAAGTCGCAGGCGGAGGTGAAGAAGATCATCGCCGGCCCGGGGGTTTATATCTGCGACTCGTGCGTCAACGTCTGCAAGACGATCATCGACCGGGAGATCAAGACGCCGGCCACCGAAAGCCGTCCCGCCTTCCGCCTGCTCAAGCCCGTGGAGATCAAGCGGACGCTGGACGATTATGTGATCGGCCAGGACCACGCCAAAAAGGTGCTCTCGGTTGCGGTCTACAACCATTACAAGCGCCTGATGTTCGATGCCGGCCAGCCGATGCGCGGGAACGCGGCGATGGCACCCGAATTCTCCGAGGTGGAGGTGGAGAAGAGCAATGTCCTGTTCGTCGGGCCAACCGGCTCGGGCAAGACCCTGCTGGCGCGGACGCTCGCGCGCATCCTCGACGTGCCCTTTGCCATTTCGGATGCCACGACGCTGACCGAGGCCGGCTACGTGGGCGAGGATGTGGAGAACGTCGTGTTGCGGTTGCTGCAGGCGGCCAGCTACGACGTGAAAAAGGCGGAGTGCGGCATCGTCTACATTGACGAGATCGACAAGATCCGGCGGACCACGGAGAATGTGTCCATCACCCGCGATGTCTCGGGCGAAGGCGTCCAGCAGGCCCTGCTCAAGATCCTGGAGGGCACGGTCTGCAACGTACCCCCGCAGGGCGGCCGCAAGCACCCCAATCAGGAGTACATCCAGGTCAACACGGCCAACATCCTTTTCATTTGCGGCGGCGCGTTTGTCGGGCTCGAACACTTCGTGAAGAAGCGCATCGGCTCGGGTTCGCTGGGTTTCCACGTGAACCCGGACGACCACAACCTCACGCCGGAGGAGATGATGAAGATGATCGCGCCGGAGGATCTGGTGCGCTACGGCATGATCCCGGAGTTCATCGGGCGCCTGCCGATCGTGTCGGTGCTGGATCCGCTGACCGAGGCCGATTTGGTGCGGATCCTGTTGCGCACGAAGAACGCCATGGTGAAGCAGTACTCGAAGCTTTTTGCCATGGACGGAGTGCAGTTGCGTTTCACGCGCGACGCCGTGGCCGCTGTTGCCCGGAAGGCCATCGAACTCAAGACTGGGGCGCGCGCCCTGCGGGCCATCCTGGAGAACCTGATGCTGGAGGTCATGTTCGACCTGCCGCAGCGCGAGGATGTTGTGGAGGTGGTGATCGACGAGGCCGTGGTCAAAGGCCTCCGCCGTCCGGTGCTCAAGAAGGCGCTCAAGTCCGGCGAGACCAAAGCCGACGCCGCGTAGATTTTCGCGCCGCGCGAGAACCTACCAATGCCCGTAGTCGCCCGGCTTCAGCGACCGGGCGAACTCGACAAATAGCCGGACGCACCGCTCCACGTCCTCCAGATCGACGACTTCGCTCGGGGTGTGCATGTACCGCAGCGGGACGCTCACCAATCCCGTGGCGACGCCTCCGCGTCCCATCTGGATGGCGCGCGCGTCCGTGCCGGTCGGCCGCGGGTCCGCCTCGAGCTGGTACGGAATCTTGAGCCGCTTGGCCGCCTGCACCAGGTGCGCATAGACCTTCGGATTGATGTTGGGACCGCGGCAGATGATGGGGCCGCCGCCCAGCTTCGTCTCGCCGTACTTGCGGTTGTCGCAGTCCGGGTGGTCGGTCGCATGGCCGACGTCGACGGCCAGCGCGAAGTGCGGATTGACCGCGTAGGCGGACGTGGTGGCACCGCGCACGCCGATCTCCTCCTGGGCGGTCGCGACCGCGACAACCTTGGCGGCGGGCTTCTTCTTGGTCGCGGCGAGGCGGATCAAGGCTTCGCCGACAACGTAGGCCCCGACCTTGTTGTCGAATGCCCGGGAGGTTCCGAGGCTGCCGTGGATCAATTCGAATTCATGGTCGTAGGTGGCGACATCCCCGATCGCCACCCGTTCCAGCGCCTCTTGTTTCGAACGGGCGCCGATATCGATCCAGATCTCATGAATCTCCGGGACCTTCTTGCGGTCGCTTTCGTCCATGAGGTGGATCGCGCGTTTGCCGGTGACGCCCTTGACGGGACCGGCGGCCGTTTGAATGATGACCCGGCGGCCGGAAATCACCGTGCGATCGTGACCGCCGATGGTGTCGAAATAGACAAAGCCGTCCTTGTTGACGTAAGTGATGATCAGCCCGAGTTCGTCCATGTGTCCGGCGAACATCAGCACGGGATCGCCGCCGGGATTAAGCGTCGCCAGGCGGTTGCCCAGCGCGTCCTTGGCGTACTCGTCCGCGGCTGGCCGGACGTATTCGTCGAAAACCTTTTGGGCTTCGAATTCGTAGCCCGAAGGGGAGCGGGCATGCAGCAAGGCGGCAAGAAATGGTGGAACGTCGGGATGAGCCATGATCCGAGACTGGACCGAAACCGGGTCCGGGGACAAAGGCAAAATTACCGCTTGGTTGCCAGGTAGCGATCGATTGCGCGGGCGGTGCGCTTGCCGTCGCCCATCGCCAGAATCACGGTGGCCGCGCCCCGCACGATGTCGCCGCCGGCGAAGACTCCCGGGAGGCTGGTCATGCCGTCGGTATCCACCTCGATATTGCCCCGGCGATTGAGTTTCAGATCGGGGCAGGTGGCCGTAAGGAGGGGATTGGCCCGCGTGCCGACCGCCACCACGACGAGGTCGCACTCGAGGGTGAATTCGGAATTTGGAATGGCCGTCGGGCTGCGCCGCCCCGAGGCGTCAGGTTCGCCGAGATGCATGCGGACGCATTTGAGGCCGGTCACCCAGTGCTGCGCATCGCCCAGCACCTCGACCGGCGCCGCGAGCAGCTCAAAGCGGATGCCCTCCTGCTCCGCGTGGTGCACCTCCTCGGCGCGGGCAGGCATCTCCTGGCGCGTGCGCCGGTAGACGATCATCGATGAGTCGGCGCCCAGGCGCTTGGCGGTGCGGGCGGAATCCATGGCGACGTTGCCCCCGCCGATCACGGCGACCCGCCTCCGGAGCAGCACCGGAGTGTCGGCCTGGGGAAACTCATAGGCCGCCATGAGGTTGACACGCGTCAGATACTCGTTGGCGGAGTAGACGCCCTTGAGGTTCTCTCCGGGAACCTGCATGAACACAGGCAGACCTGCGCCATTGGCGATGAATACCGCGTCAAACCGTTCCCGCAATTCGGGGAGCGTGTAGGTGCGACCGATGACGACATTGCACTCGATCTTCACGCCCGCCTGCTGCAGGCGCCCGACCTCCTGGTCGACAATTCTTTTCGGCAGCCGGAACTCGGGAATGCCGTACACCAGCACGCCGCCCGGTTGATGCAGCGCCTCGTAAATGGTGACATCATGGCCGGACTTGGCGAGTTCTCCGGCGGCGGTGAGGCCGGCGGGTCCGGCGCCAACCACCGCGACTTTCCGGCCGCTCACGGCCGGGGATACCGCCGCTGGCACCGCGCCCCGCTGTCGCGCCCAATCGGCGACAAACCGTTCGAGGTGGCCGATGGCGACGGGTGCGCCCCTCACTCCGCGGATGCATTCGATTTCGCATTGGGTTTCCTGCGGACAGACGCGGCCGGTCACTGCCGGCAGCGCGTTGTCGCCGAGGAGGCTCTGGGCCGCGGCGGTGAAATCGCCTTCTGCGACGAAGCGGATGAAGCGCGGTATGTCCACCATGACCGGGCAGCCCGCCACGCACTTGGGTTCCTTGCACTGAATGCACCGCTGCGCCTCGAGCATGGCGATCTGCTCGGTAAATCCGAAATTCACCTCTTGAAAGTTACGGTTGCGATCGGTCGCATCCTGTTCGGGCATCGCTTGGCGCGGGATCGCCAGACGTTCTTTCATAGAGGGCTTTGAGGGCATGGAAGACTTCGGGGCGGGGGCCGCAGGATCAGGTCTTCAATCCGACGCGGCAGGCTTCTTCGTGGAGGGACAGGGCGTGCTGTTCTTGAGTGCGATAGGTGCCGAGACGGTCCCACAGCAGGTCAAAGTCAACCTGATGGCCGTCGAATTCCGGCCCGTCAACGCAGGCGAATTTCGTCTCGCCGCCCACGCTGACGCGACAGCCTCCACACATGCCGGTGCCATCCACCATCACGGGATTGAGCGAGACGATGGTATGCAGGTTGAGAGGGCGCGTAAGGTTGGCGACCGCGCGCATCATGGGCACCGGGCCCACCGCATAGACGATATCCACGCCACCGGCCGCGAGCACCTCGCGCGCCACATCGGTGACGAAGCCCTTGCGTCCGTAGCTGCCGTCGTCTGTGCAGACCAGGACCTCGCCGAGTCGGCGCAACTCCTCTTCGAAAATTACCCATTCCCGCGACCGTCCGCCAATCACGCTCACGACCTGCACCCCGCGGCGCTGGAGACCTTGCGCAATGGGATGGACGACCGCCGTCCCCACACCGCCGCCAATGCATAATGCCCGACCAGCGGTGATCAACTCCGTTGGCATGCCCAATGGACCGGAGATGTCCTGGATCGTCCCGCCGGGTAGCAGCGCCACCAATTCGCGCGTGCTCTTGCCCACGGCCTGAATCACCAGGGCAATGGTTCCCGCCTGACGATCAGCGTCCGCGATGGTCAGCGGGATGCGTTCCGCGCCGATCGCCCGGCGGACGATCACGAACTGGCCCGGCTGCCGGATTTCCGCGATGCGCGGGGCGACGACCTCAAGGCGGGTGACATTGGGGCTCAGTTGAGTTCGGGCGGTGATGAGATGCATATCCGACGGGCGATTTTTGGCTGCGAGATGTAGGAGAAGAAACCGAGGCAATCCAAGCCCGATATATGCCAATTTGCGGCGAAATTTCAGGCGGACTGGATCTGAACCGACGCTGCCGGGCCCGATTAGAACCTGCGGACGATTTCCCTTGGCGCAAGTCCGGCAGCATCGCACCTTACGCGGCGATGACCATTTATCCGGCCATTGACATCAAGGGCGGGCGCTGCGTCCGGCTCACTCAGGGACGCGCCGATCACGAGACGGTGTATGCAGAAATCCCGGCCGACGTGGCGGCGCAGTACCAAGCAGCCGGGAGCAAATGGGTGCATGTAATCGATCTCGATGGCGCCTTCGCCGGCGAACCACAGAACGGTGCCGCCGTTCAAGCCATTGTGGCCCTCGGACTGAAGGTGCAGCTCGGCGGAGGGTTGCGCACGGTGGCGGCCGTCGAGCGCGCCCTGGGGATGGGGGTTTGCCGCGTGGTCATCGGCACCCGCGCGGCGGAAAGCGAGGAATTTGTCGCCGGACTCGTGCAGAGGTTCGGGGAGCAAATCGCCGTGGGCATCGACGCGAAGGATGGCCGGGTGGCGGTGAAGGGATGGGTCGACACGACTGCCACCGGGGCGATCGTCCTGGCGCAGCGGATGGATGCGCTGGGAGTGTGCACGCTGATCCACACCGACATCAGCACGGACGGCATGTTGACCGGCCCAAACTTCGGGGCGCAGGAGGCCATGCTGGCGGCGGTGAGTTGCCGGGTGATCGCCTCCGGAGGCGTGAGCCGGCGCGAGGATGTGGCGAAACTCGTGGAGACAAAAAAACGCCGTCCGAACCTGGACGGCGTCATCATCGGCAAGGCGCTTTATGAACGCCGGGTCGACCTGGTCGATTTGCTCACCCTGGCGGCGTGAAGAGAAAATCGCCGACCGGAGCATCTGGCGAAGCATGGCCGATCGGGCGCGAGCGGTAGCCCCACTGAGCGAGGATCTGCCGAACGGTGGCAGCTTCCGGATTCCCGTGAAAAGCGAGGATGAACACCGGGAGTTTCCGGGCGAGCGTCTCCGCTATCCCTTCGATGGCCCGATGAGCGTGGCCCTCGATATCGATTTTAACCAGATCGGGCAGTTGAAGCCGACCATCGGCGATCAGTTCGTCAAGGCGGACGGATTCGATCAGAATCGGTCGGCAGGCGGCTTGGGCCGTCTCGCCGTCGTAGCGGAGATGCGTGGTCGTGCTCTCAAGTTTGCCGTACGTGTACAACTCCGCGGATTCGGATCGATCGGATGTGGCCATCTGGAACAGCTTCAGCTGGGTCAGGCGGTTGAGCCTCCGATGATAGGCGAGCCGGCGGAAGCTAAGCGGATTCGGCTCGAACGCCCCGACTTGCCCAATGGATCCGACCCGACGGGCCAGCGCGACACTATACAGCCCGTAATGCGCGCCCAAATCCCAACAGCTCCAGTCCCGGATGTCGCCCAGCGCCAGCAACGCCGACTGCACGGCTGGTTCATGCAGGCCGCGCCAATAGGATGTTCACGGATAAAGCGACCACCAGGCCCCCTGCGCGACTCCTCCCCGGACCTTGACCGGCAGCCAGGCCAGCCGGGTATGGATTAGAATGTAGCTGATCGCATGGTGGAGGGAGGCATTCACGCGGAGCTCACTCGGCCAGCGATTTCTTCGAGCGGATAGGTGATGATCTCGGAGAGGGTGGGGTGGTACCAGGGCGCCCGGAGGAGATCAAAAACGGTGGCGCGCATCGCCAGCGGCCCGCTGAAACAGTGGATGAGTTCCCCCGCATCCGGGCCGACGATTTCCGCGCCGAGGATGCGTCCGCGTCGCGGCTCGGCGATGACCTTGACGTAGCCGTAGGTGGCCTCCATGAGGATCGACTTTCCGTGATCGCTAAATGGATACGACGCGTGCAGCGTGCGCACGCCCCGGGTCCGCCAGTCGCTTTCGCGCCGGCCGATACTAGCCAGCTGCGGTTCGGTGAAGACCACATCGAGCAAGAGAGCGTCATCGACGGGTTGGATCGGCCGGACGCCGCACGCATGGCGGGCGGCGAGTTCACCCTGGGCGATGGCGAGGTGCACGATGTCATGCGGGCCGCAGACGTCGCCGGCGGCATAGAGGTGCGGCTGGCTGGATTGCTGCCATCGATTGACGAGGATGCGACCTGCGGAACTGACCTTCACGCCGGCGGCATCGAGGCCCAGGCTGGCCGTGTTCGGTTCCCGGCCGAGGGCGTTTAGCAGGTGCCGGGCCTGACGGACCACCAAGCGGCCGTTCTGCTCGAAAGCGATCCGGAAGCCGCGGCGATGGGAGGAGACCTGCCGGATTTTTGTGTCTGTAAACACCTCGATCCCCTCGTCCCGGAAGGCCCGCTGCACGACGCCGCTGGCCTCCGGAGAATGGTTGCGCAGGAGGTGCGGGCTGCGTTGAACCATGACCACGCGCGAGCCAATCCGCCGCAGGAATTGCGCGAGCTCGCAGGCGACGACGCCACCGCCAAGCACGATCACTGATTGAGGCATACCATCGAGATCGAGCACGTCGTCGCTGGTCCAGAAGGGCACGTCCGCGAGTCCTGGCACCGGTGGGACGCCGATTTTCGACCCGGTGGCGATCAGCAAGCGGTCGCCCCGCAGACGCGTGCCGTCCGACAGCGCCAGCGTATGGGCGTCGACGAAGCTCGCACGGTGGCGGTAGAGATCGTAGGCGCCGGCAGTGAGCTGCCGTACCCGGTAGCGGGCGAAACCGCCGATAATGCGTTTCTTCCGGGCCTGGATGGCTTTCATGTCCGCCGCCGCCCGGGGAATCTTCAGGCCGAAAACCCGACCCTGCTGGGCGTGGTGCAGCAACTCGGCGCTGTAGAGCAGCGTCTTCGAAGGCATGCAGCCCCGCAGGATGCAGAGTCCCCCGAGTGCCTTCGCGCCGTCGATGACCGCGACCTTTCTTCCCAACGCCGCGGCAACGCGCGCGGCGTTGAATCCGGCGCTGCCGCCCCCGATGACGATGAAATCGTAGTGGCGCATCAGTGAAGGGGATCGGTCACCGACCCTTCCCGCCGAGCATGATGTGGATGGTTTTCAGGACAATCGAGGCATCAAGGACAAACGAGAAATGGCGGATGTAGTAGAGGTCGTATTCCAGCTTGCGTTGGGTGTCGTCAAGGTTGGAACCGTACGGATAGTTCACCTGGGCCCAGCCGGTGATGCCGGGTTTCACCAGATGGCGGAAATGGTAGCAGGAGATCTCCCCGCTCGTAGCGCTTCACCAGTTCGATCCATTCCGCCCGTGGGCCGATCAGGCTCATGTCGCCCCGCAGGACGTTCCAGAGCTGCGGGATTTCGTCCAGCCGGGCGGCGCGCAGCAGGCGGCCCACGGCGAAGGCGAGGCGGACGTACATGCCGCTGGAGTAATGCTTCACCTGGGTGTCGAGGAACTTCTCCACCTCGGCGAACGCGACGATCTCGTCGAACTTGCGGCGGATCTCCGCGCGCGACATGCCGAGGATGGCGCCGTTGAGAAAGATGTTCTCGCGTCCGCTGAGCTCGGGGTGGAAACGGGTGCCGACCTCGAGCAACGACGCCACCCGGCCTTTGATCGTCACGGTGCCCTCGGTGGGTTCGGTGATGCGCGAAAGGATCTTAAGCAATGTCGATTTTCCCGCGCCGTTCCGGCCGATGATGCCGAGGACTTCGCCGCGCTTGACCTCGAACGACACATCGCGCAAAGCCCAGAACTCCTCCTTCCGAAACCCAGTGCCCCAACGAAAGCGGCGCCAGAGTTTGCGGGCGGTGTGGTGCAGCGTGTCCCGCAGGTTGTCGTGACGCGATTCATGCTCGATCACGTACCGCTTGGAGAGGCCTTCGAC
>Ga0182027_10001893_pt1 | contig 34179 bp, 29 predicted proteins | sample 712E1DmetaG_FD_121300 | JGI IMG/M metagenome (GOLD analysis project Ga0182027, IMG submission 121300) | Permafrost microbial communities from Stordalen Mire, Sweden - 712E1D metaG (Illumina Assembly) | ecosystem: Environmental > Terrestrial > Soil > Wetlands > Permafrost | place: Sweden...
GCGCTGGGCGGCGCGGCGCTCGTCGGTGACGGCTTCGTCGCGGCCGGTGAAGGAAACCGGCTGGAAGCTGAGGAACGGGATGCGCTTGGGATTGTCGAGGGCGAACTGCACGATGCGGCCCACCTGCTCGTTGTTAATTCCGTTGACGATGGTGATGACCGGGATGATATCGACGCCGGCCATGTACAGGTTCTCGATGGCGCGCAGTTTCACGTCGAACAGGTTGCCCACCTTGCGGTGCGCGTTGGCGGCGTTGCCGATGCCATCGAATTGCAGGTAGGCGTATCTCAGGCCGGCTTCGGCCGCCTGGCGGCAGAATTCCGGGCTCTTGGCGAACTCGATGCCGTTGGTGGCCGCCTGCACCGAGGTGTAGCCCACCTCGCGCGCGTAGCGAACGGCGTTCAGGAAGTGCGGCGAAATGGTGGGCTCGCCGCCCGAGAACTGCACCGACATCTGCCGCTTGGGCTTGATGGTGATGGCGTTATCGAGCAGCGTCCGGATGTCTTCCCAGGCCAGTTCGTGAACGAAGCCCACCTGGTTGGCGTCCATGAAACACGGGTCGCACATCATGTTGCAGCGGTTGGTCAGGTCTACGGTCAGCACCGATCCGCGCCCATGCTTGATGGTGCTGGAGCCGTGCCGGTGCAGCGTCTCATCGTTGTGCGCGCGGATGTCGCGCCCCGGGAAGACGTCTTCCAGGTGCTTGAAGAACGCCGTGTCGATGGCCATGACGTCTTCAAAGCGGCCATGAATGGGGCACTCCTTCACCATCAGAATCTTGCCGTCGCGCTCCAGCACGGTGGCCGGAATCTCGCCGGGCTTGTCGGTATACAGCACTTCGAGCGGCGTCTTGCCGTCCAGAATCTGCTGGCGGATTTCGGGCACGCAGCGCGGGCACAACGAATCCGTCTGGCGCGGCCAGCCCAGCGGCGGCTTGGTCTTCTCCCACGACTTCAACAGCGGCTTGTCGGACCATTTGGGCACGAACCCGGGGTTCTGACCGATCTGGTTCAGTTTGTCGAAAACGGTCCACGCCGCCCCGGCGGCATAGGTGAGAGCCTTTTCGGCGTATTTGATGGGCCTGTGCATCCCGCAATTCCCTCCTCTTAGTGCCCGTTCCGAAGCTACCTGTTGGCAGGCGGAAGCGCCTGCCCCACCCTGTCTGCAAGTCCTCCGACAGCAAGGTGGGACAGGCGCTTCCGCCTGTCAACCCGGCGGCCTGCCATTGAACCGGTTGTTCCCTCGCCTGCTCCGAGTGTTCTTAGACACAGTATAAGAAAGGCCGCGGCCCAGTTCCACGGATTGCCATCGGACCGTTGAATTGATTGGTTGAACGGCGCGGGATGGGGTTGAACGGGGGGATCGGTTAAAATAGGAAAATGTCAAGCGCTCCTCCTCCCGTTCCGGAGATCTCTGCCCAGGCGGTCAAAGACCTGGAACAGCAATACCTGCTTCAGAACTATGCCCGCTATCCGTTGGTGCTGGCCCGCGGCAAGGGTTGTTACGTTTATGACACCGAGGGCCGCCGCTATCTGGATTTCCTGACCGGCATCGGCGTCAATGCCCTGGGGCATGCCCATCCGCGCATCGTCAAAGTGATCCGCGAGCAGGCCGGGCTGCTGATCCACGCGTCGAACCTGTACTACAACCTGTACCAGGGGCCGCTGGCCAAGCGGCTGGTGGAAGTGAGCGGCATGGAGCGCGCGTTCTTCGCCAATACAGGGACGGAAGCCGTCGAGGGCGCGCTCAAGATGGCGCGGGGGCACGGCCACGCCATCGACCCGCAGAAGTACGAGATCGTCTCGCTCGAGAATTCGTTCCACGGACGGACCTTCGGCTCGCTCTCGGTCACCGGGCAACCTAAGTACCGGGAGCCATTCGAGCCGCTCCTCCCTGGCGTGAAGTTTGTCCCGGCGAACGACGTGGCGGCGCTCGAAGCGGCGGTTGGCGACCGCACGGCAGGCATCATACTGGAACTGATTCAGGGCGAAGGCGGCGTGATTCCGCTCACGCCCGAGTTCGCCGCCAAAGCGCGCGCGCTGGCCGACCACCACAACGCCCTGCTGATCGCCGACGAAACGCAGTGCGGCGTGGGCCGCCCCGGCACTTACTTCGCCTACCAGCGCTCGCAGCCCGTGATCCTGCCCGACGTGGTGGTGGCGGCCAAGCCGGTGGCTTGCGGAATCCCACTGGGCTTCATCCTGGCGAATGCCAAAGCGGCCGCGGCCATCAAGCCGGGGATGCACGGCACCACGTTCGGCGGCGGCCCGCTAGCCTGCCGCGTGGGCCTGGAATTCTTCGAGATTCTTGAAGGCCTGCTACCTTCGATTCAGGAGGTCGGCGGCTACTTCCACGTGCTGCTAAACGATCTGGCGCGCAAGCATTCCTTCGTCAAGGAAGTGCGCGGATTCGGCCTGATGCTGGGCGTGGAACTGACCGTGCCGGGCAAGCAGATCGTGCTCGACGCCATGGCCGAGGGCCTGCTGCTCAATTGCACGCACGATACCGTGCTGCGCTTTCTGCCGCCGTATATCGCGGCGGAAAAGGACGTGGATGCGGCGATGAAGATACTGGGCAAGGTATTCCGGACTATGTAAAAAGGAAATAGGGGTCAGACGCCATTTTCGAAGAACCGGGCCAGGCTCTTCCCCGCGGCGGCTTCCATGGCCGTTTGAAACTCCCGGGTGGTGACGGGCTTGTTCCAGTTGTCGCGAGTGTAGACTTGGATACCGCGCCAGAAAGCGTCGTCCCCCATCTCGCGGCGCAGCAGATCGAGCACGTACGCGCCTTTGTGATAGGGGATCTGGCCGCCGGCCTCGCTCGCCGTATTCCAGCCATGGAACGAGAGCGGGCGGTCTTTCCCCTCGCCCTTCAACCGCTCGTAGATGCCGCGCGACCGCTCGATCTCCCTCTCGTACCGCTCGCGGCCGAAGCGGCTTTCGAGGAACGCGTCGGCCAGGAACGTGGCCATGCCTTCGTTGAGCCAGAAGTCCGACCAGTCCTGGCACGGAATCCCGACGGCGTACCATTGGTGCGCCAGTTCGTGAGCCAGCAGCCAGAGGTCGTCCGGCTGCGCGCGCAGGCCGTTGCCATAGGCTTCCGGCAACAGGGTCAGATTGGCGTTCTCCTGCATGGGGCCGCCGTGGGTGAAGACCTGGGTATAGACCGCGGCGGGGTAGTCCTTGCCGGTTCGGACGGCGAAGAACCGCAGGGCGGCGCGGGTGGCGTCCAGGATGGCCGGCGCGGACAGCATCGTATCCGCGGAGCCGAGAATGCGCAGGCGCCCGTCACCGGTCTCCTGGAAGCGGCCCGCTGCAAACCCGTAGAGGAACGGAGGCACGGGCGTATCGATCCGCCATTCGGCGCCTCCGGCCGGATCGCCGCTGGCGGCCACGCGCCAGCCTCTCCGGGCGGCGATCCGCAGGCGCAGAGTGGCGCGGCCATCGGGACGGTCGTTGCACACCATCCAGTCGCTGGTGAAGAATTCGGTATAGACCTGATCGGGGAAGAACTTCAAGCCCTTGCCGGGGCCGGCCCGGTAGCGAATCGTCAGGGTCCGCGGCACGCCCTCAAGCACCGGTTTGGCGAGCGCGACAACCAGCAGCCCGCCCTGGCGCGCGAACCGCAGCCGCGTCTGGCCATCCAGGACCTCGGCGATTTCGACCGCCGGCCCGGCATCCAGTTCCACCGTGTCCAGCGAGCCGGCGCGGCTGTGGTAGCGGATTGCTACCTCGCCGTCCAGACGCTGCTTCTCGACATCGAGCGCGATCCGCGCGTCGTAGCGCTCCACGGAGTAGGGCCGCGCCGCGGGCGCTGCCACCGCGCACGCGAAGCACACCGCAACCAGCAGCGCCAATGTGGGGCGGACCCCCTGGTCCGCGCGGGACGCCCTCGTCCCGCTCTTCGGGCGCAGAACCAAGTGCCCGCCACGGGCAAGAGGCCGGCCGGGGGGCCGGCCGCGGACCAGGGGGTCCGCCCCACACCTCACTTCTTCCCCGTCTCGACATGCAGCCGCAGCGTTTCCACCCACACCGGCCCCCGGTCCCGATTGTACGCGGGGTTGGTAATGTGTTGCAGGTCCAGGGTGGCGAACAGCCAGGGCGCCAGGCGCGCGGAGTAGTAGCTTTCCCAGACGCTCTCGCGCCCGTAGCGCAGCCTGCCGTCGCCGATGAGAAAGTCCAGTCCGCCGCGCTCCAGGTATGTGCGGTGGACGCCCGAGATGCCGTTGACGGTCCACTCGGAAGCCGCCGTATCGTGGGGCCGTTTCCAGCGGTCGCCCGCCACCGAAACGCCCGCCGTGGCCAGCCGGTCGATGGCCGTGAAGACGAAGCTCTCGGTCTTGCCGTCGTTCCATCCCAGGCGGCCGAAGACGCCGATGCCGGCGGCGACTTCCTGGTCGGCGCTGACGCCGAAACCGTATTTGAGCGTGCCCGCACGGTGCACCGCGGCCACATCCGGCGTGGCGCCCGTTTGCGCCGCCACGCGCAGGGCATCGGCGTAGGAGCCGGAATCCGTGTGTTGGCGATTGTGCTGAATGCGCACCGCGCCGTCGTGGCCGCCCAGCTTGCCGCGGATCTCGCCTTCGAACACGTCCCCCCGGTCGCGCAGCAGCCGCCGGTCGAAGCGCAGGCCGTTGGCGACGCGCGGCTCGGCCGAACTGGAGTAGCGCAGCGACCAGCGGCGGGTGTGGAACTCATGCACCCATCCCCAGGTGTAGCCGCGGGTATCGGCGGGGTAGTCCCAGGCGCCGTTGTACATCACGGCCCAGCCCATGAACTGGGTGCGCGGGTCGTGGCTGTAGCGGTTGTTGTCGAAGAAGTCGGTGACGGTGAAGCGGCCCGCGGTGATGGAATAGCGCGTCATAGGGCGCGAGCCGGCGAGCTGGTTCTCGTCGCTGTCGATGGCTTCGCGCTCGTCGCCGAAGCCGAAATCCTGGGTGATGTACAGCCGCGCGAGATACGGTTTGGGAGTGGCGGCGGCCACGCGCGGCATTTCGCCGTTGGGAAAATTGGCGACGCCGTCGGTGGCGCTGAACCCGCGTCCGCCGGCAATTTCGGGATCGAAATAAAGTTGCGTGTCCCGGAACGGCCGCCAGCCAAGGAACAGGGTGGTGGTGAGCGAGGCTTCGGCTTCCGGGTGCGACGCCAGACTGAACGGGCCGGAATATAGGGATGGGAAGCTGCCGTGATACTGTCCGATGGAGGTGGCCTGCCAGTAGAGGTTCCAGCGCTCGGGATCGGGCGCGGATGCTGGGTCCTGAGCGGCCAATGGCAAGGCGGCGGCGGACAGCAGCAGGGCGAGACGCTTCACCGTGCGAGGTTCTCCGTGGTGGCGCGCCGGGGCATATCTACCACTATAGCGGGCGAGTGTGAACAAACGGTTAAGAGCCCCCCAGGCAAGCGGGGACGCCCGGCTAGGGCTGCCATTTCCCCGGTCTTCCGCCGCACGCAAGCGGAGACGCCCGGCCCGAGGCTGTCATTTCCCGGTCTTCCACCGCAGGCAAGCGGGGATGCCCGGCCCCGGGCCTGTCATTTCCCCGGTCTTCCGCCGGTTGCCGGCATGAGAACCGGTCCCGGGTTAAGGAAGGCTGGCGATCCTGCCGATGAGAAACAGGTGTGTGAGTATTCCCGTCACTGCGTACCGAACCGAAAGGCAAAATGAAACTCCAAACATCAGGCTTTCTACCGACTATCGTGGCGCTCGCCAGCCTCTCCACCCCAGCGCCGGCGCAAACCGCGGCCCGTGTCACCGGCGTGGTGAAATCCTCGGCGGGACAGGCCATCGCCGGCGCTAAGATCAAGGCCGTCGGCCAGAATCGCAGCCAGGAATTGGAAGCGACTTCGGCCGGGGACGGCGCTTTCGCACTGCCTGAATTGGCGGCGGATACGTACCAGATCTCCGCCTCGGCTCCGCGCTATAGCGAGTGCGCGGTGGTGGTGGAAGTGGGCGTGGGCCAGGCGCGCACCATCGAGTTGAAACTCAACACGCTGGCCGAGAGCACCGTGATTGCGGTTTCCAAAGACGTTTCGGCCGACTTGTCGAGCGCCAGCCTGAGCGTGAATGTCACGCCCCAGGAGGTTTCGGCCATGCCCCTGAACGGCCGCAGCTATTCGATCCTGACGCTGCTGGCGCCGGGCGCCGTGAACCTCAGCGACGGCGGATTCGACAAGCTGTCTTTCAGCGGCCAGCCCACCAGTCATAACCGCTACAGCTTCGACGGCATCGACGCGGGGTCGGTGATCGATCCGAATCCGGGATGGTTTCCGGTGGTGGGAACGCAGTTCCGGCTGCAAACCTCGATCGAGACGATCCAGGAATTTCGCGTGGATACCGCGCTCGAGCCCGCCGGGTACGGGATGGGCTCGGGCGGTCTGGTGAACGTGGTTTCGAAATCCGGCAGCGGACAGTTGCATGGTTCGCTCTACGAGAACTTCCGGCATAGCGATCTGGCGGCACGGGACTTCTTCGCCACCGGAGATGGACGCTTGCGCATGAACCAGTACGGCGCCACCGCCGGCGGACCGATTCCGGGCCTGCTTGGCAAGGACCGCGCCTTTTTCTTCGCCGCCTTCGAGCGGCTTGGGGAGAGTTCCATGGTCTCGGGCCAGGCGCCCGTGCCCACCGACACGCTGATTGCGATCTCTAATCCGGCAACAGCCCGGATCATTGCCACCCTGCCGGTGGCCCCCACGCCCGCTCCCGGCACCTTGATCGTGCTGGCCGGGCGTTCCGGAATGAGCCGGCTGGGTGAGTGGAACGCCAGCGCGCGGCTGGACTTCAACCTCACCGACCGCAACAAACTGGCGCTGCGCTACGTGAAGGCCAAGCAGTGGATGGACACGCTCGACCAGACCACCGTCACGCCTCGATATATGCTGGCACACGCCGCTCCGGACAACGCCATGGCCAGTTGGAACGGCAGCGTGGGAACGGTCTTCAACGAGTTGAAATTCGGGTTGAACCGGGCGCCCACCGGGTTGAGCTATGCCACTCCGTTCGGCTGGATGAGCGATTTCGTGGCCCTGCCCGGGGCGCAATTGTCCACCTGGGCCTTTGGCGGTGTGGGAAAACAGGCTGGCGGAGACTACGGCCGCACCGCCGACTATCGCAGCCGCAGCTATTCCGCCATCGAAACGGTATCGTGGATCGGCGGACGCCACAACGTCAAGGCCGGTATGGAGGTTCGCGCAGTGCGCGTTCCGCTGAGCACGCTGGGCGGCACGGTGTACTCCTTCAGTACCGCGGGTTTCATCGCCGACCTGGGAGCCACCGTGTCCTTCATCGGCGACCTGCATGCGGAGGCGCAGCAGGATCTCTACGGAGGTTTTGTGCAGGACGAATGGCGCGTCCGCGACGATTTGAGCGTCAATGCGGGGATGCGCTACGAGTTCTACACCGCGGTGAACGGCGCCGGCGGCCAGGCGCGTGTCTTCGATATGGACCGCCTGAGCTTCCTGCCTTCCGGAAGCAGTCCGTACCGGCCCTCCGGGATGGGGATGGCGCCGCGCCTGGGACTGGCCTGGGCGCCCAAGGCAATGCACTCGAGGACGATACTCCGCCTGGGCGGCGCGGTTCACGACAGCCCCGGCCAGTTGCGCGATTTCCTGGGTCCGGTCGAAAACGCCGCACCGCGTTTCAGCGCCGATGGCCTCGGTTTCCCGGCCGATTTGAACGCCGCCGCGGCTGCCGGTCTTACCGTGCAGACTCCCATCGGTATCGACAGCAGTTCACGCTTTGCGGAGCGGGTGTATCAGTGGGGCTTGTCGGTGCAGCAGGTTCTTCCGGCCCAGTTCACCGCGCAGGCCGCTTACCTCGGCAGCGCCGGCCGGGATCTCATCACCCGCCGCTGGGGCAACCCGGTCACCGGCATGACGCCTTACGGCGAGTTGCTGCGGCAGAATCCCGCTTTCGGTGAAATCCCCTACATCGCGGGCGGGGGGTCGGATGACTATCACGCCCTCCAGCTCCAGTTGAACCGCCGCTTTGCGGAAGACCTGCTGGTGGGGGCGCAGTTTGGCTGGTCGCATAACCTCACCGACACCCAGTCCGAGGGAACGGCGCTGCAGAATCCCGCCTGTCTCCAATGCGAAAAGGGGCCGGCGGATTTCGACGTGCGCCGGGCCGCGTCCATCAACGGCATCTATCATGTGCCGTTAGGGCGCGGAAGCCGCCACTGGAACAACGGGATAGCGGGCGCGGTGCTGGCCGGCTGGAGCGCGGGCGCACTCTTCAGCGTTCGCAGCGGAGTTCCCGTCAACGTAACGCTGACGCGCTCCGATACCTCCTTCGTGACCGCGGCGGGAGAAGTGGTGGCGCCCGGCACTCCCGGAGCGCTGCCGGTGCCGGATACTCCGGCGGGCGGCGGCACGTATGGCTCCTTCAGGCCGGGCGTCGTGGCGGGCGTGAATCCGTATCTCAACAGCCGTCTGTCGGTCTTCAACCCGGCGGCCTTCACCGTTCCGCAACTTGGCTCCTACGGCAACCTGGGCCGCGATGCCCTTACGGGACCGGGATTCTCGCAGTTGGACGGGCAGGCGACCCGCACCTTCCATTGCGGCGAGCGCACCGAACTGCAGTTCCGGGCGGACATTTACAACGCTCTGAACCACGCGAATTTCGCTCCGCCCACCGGCATGCTGGTGAATGTGTCGCCGTTCATACAGCCGGGAGCGGCCTTCACCACGGCGCAATCGGCTAACTTTGGCGTCATTTCAAGCACCGTCGGACGGAACTTGGGCCTGGGCACCTCCCGCCAGATCCAACTGGGATTGCGAGTGAGCTTCTAAAACGGAGACCGTTCCATGACAAAATCGACCTGCGCCTGCATCGCCCTTCTCTCACTGTTCCGTTCCCCAGGCTGGGCTGGGGACGATCTTCGGGTCACCGAGGCCGAAGTCAAGGAGGCGGCTGTCGTCAAGCCTCTGCCGGAGTATCCGACGGTAGCCCGCCAGCTCAAGATAACCGGCAAGGTGGAACTGGAGGTCCGCATCGATGAGAGCGGGCAAGCGATTGACGTGAAGATCATGACGGGCAACTCGGTCTTGACGCGTCCCTGCGCCAAAACCGTAAGCGGGTGGAAGTTCAAGCCATTCCAGAAGGACGGCAAACCAGTCCAGGCAGTGGCGCCGCTGACCTTCGAGTTCCGGTAGCAAGCCGCCTTGCGCCAGCGCCGCCCCGGCCGCCATCCCGCCCCGCGCCGCTACCGCAGCGTGTCGATGGCCGCTGGGTGTGCGGCTTCGAAGGCGGCGATGGCCGGCTCCCGCCGCATGCAACAGCCGGCTTCGCCGCCTGCAACGGCCGGCTCCCGCCGCATGCAACGGCCGGCTCCCGCCGCATGCAACGGCCGGCTCCCGCCGCATGCGATGGCCGGCTCCCGCCGCATGCAACGGCCGGCTCCCGCCGCATGCAACGGCCGGCTCCCGCCGCATGCGATGGCCGGCTTCGCTGGCGCCGTTCGCCACAAATCCCAGGATTCCGTGAGTGGCCCGGTACGGGACACATTCGGGTGGACGCCGGCTATCCTGGATTGGGGAGCGCGCGTCACATGGCCGTTCGCGAGATTGAGCGGGAAATCGAGCGCCTCGGCGCCCTGCGCGATGCGCCGGAAAGCGAGGCGGCTCCGGCGCTGGCCAAAGCGCTCGGCGACCGAATCAACTTGATCGTGGCCAAGGCGGCCGCGATAGCCGGCGAACGCGGCCTCCGCGAGTTGGTTCCCGGCCTGCTCCGCGCCTTCGGCCGCCTCCTCGAACACGGCGCGCAACGCGATCCGCAGTGCTGGGGCAAGCACGCCATTGCGCGGGCCCTGGTGGCTCTCGACCATCGGGATTCGGCGCCCTACCTGCGCGGCCTGCGCCACATCCAGTTGGAGCCGGTGTGGGGCGGGCAGGCGGATACCGCGGCCAACCTGCGCGGAACCTGTGTGCTGGCGCTGGCGGCCTGCTCCGACATCCCGCGCCAGGACACCCTCCGCGCCATGGTGGATTCGCTCGCCGATCCCAGCGACCTGGTGCGCGCGGAAGCCGTGCGGGCGCTCGTGCAGATGCCCGGCGAGGAAGGCGCGCTGCTGCTGCGTCTCAAGGCCAGGCTGGGAGACAAGGCGCTTCAGGTGACGGGCCAGGCATTCGACGGCGTGCTGGCCCTGGAGGGAGAAAGCGCGGTGCCGTTCGTGGCGGGTTTCCTGAAAAGCGCCGAGGCGCCGGCCAAGAAGGCGGTCCTGTCTCTGGGATCGTCGCCGATGGCCGGAGTGGTGGAGGCGCTGATCGCCGGGAGGGACGACGCTCGCGATTTCGTGGCAGGCTTCCTGAAAGACGCCGGCGAGGCACTGTGCGCGGAGGCCGCGCTGTCCCTGGGGTCCTCGCGGCTGGCCGGCGCCGTGGAGGCGCTGATCGCCTTCCGCGAAGAGACTCGCGACCCGGAACGCCGCCGGGCGGCACTGCGCGGGCTGGCGCTGTCGCGGCATGAGCGCGCGCTCGAGTTCCTGCTGGGCCTCGTGAGGGACGGCAGTGCCGGCGACGCGCGCTCGGCGATTGAGGCGTTGTCCCTGAACCGCGAGTCGGAGGAAATCCGCAAGCGCGTGACGGCGGCCGCGGAAGGCCGCGAGCCCGAAGTCCGAGCGGCGCTCAACTGGTAGGTGCGGCCGCGCTACCCCAGTGCGCTAATGGCCGCCGGGTGCGCCGCTTCGAAAGCGGCGATGGCCGGACGCTGCTGCAAAATGTAGCCCAACTCGTCCACACCGTTCACCAGGCAGTGCTTGGAGAATTCGTCCACCGGGAACTCTACCTTCCGTCCGCCGGGCAGCGTGAGCGTCTGGTTGGGCAGGTCGATGGCCACCTCGGCGTCGGGGTCGGTCGCCACCGCCGCCAGCAACTCGGCGTGCGCATCGGCGGGAATGGCGATGGGCACGAGCGAGTTCTTGAGCGAGTTCTGGCGGAAGATATCGGCGAACGAAGTGCTGACGACCGCGCGGAATCCGAACTGGGTGAGCGCCCAGGGAGCGTGCTCGCGCGAGCTGCCGCAGCCGAAATTGTCGCCGGCCAGCAGCACCTGCGCGCCCCGCGAGCGCGGCTGGTTGAGCACGAAATCCGGGTTGGGGTTGCCCTCGGCGTCGTAGCGCCAGTCGCAGAAGAGCTGCGCATCCAGTCCTTGCTTGGACGTGGTCTTCAGAAACCGCGCCGGAATGATCTGGTCGGTATCGATGTTATTCAGCGGCAGCGGCACGATGCGGCTTTGGAAATTGGCGAATGGCTTCATAGCACGGTCCTCACATCGGTCACCACGCCGGTGATGGCGCTGGCGGCCGCGGTCAACGGGCTGGCCAGGAAGGTGCGTCCGCCCTTGCCCTGCCGGCCCTCGAAGTTGCGATTGCTGGTGGAGACGCTGTACTCGCCCGGCGCCAACTGGTCGCCGTTCATGGCGATGCACATGGAACAGCCCGGCTCGCGCCATTCGCAGCCGGCCGCGCGAAAGATCTCCGGCAACCCCTCGGCGATGGCCTGGCGCTTCACCTCCTGCGAGCCCGGCACCACCAGGACGCGCACCTTCGGGCTCACCTTGCGGCCCTGGAGCACGCCCGCGGCGGCGCGCAGATCGGAGATGCGCCCGTTGGTGCAACTGCCGATGAACACCACGTCGATCGCGTGGCCGAGCAGCGGCTTGCCGCCTTCCAGGCCCATGTACTTCAGTGCCTTGGTGACGCTCTCGCGTTCGAGCGGGTCGGAGATCCGCGCCGGATCGGGCAACGGCGCGCCGATCGGCAGGCCCATGCCCGGGTTGGTGCCGTAGGTAATCATGGGTTCGAGCGCGCCGGCGTCAATGGTGACGGTGCGGTCGTAGGCGGCGCCATCGTCCGTGGGAAGCTGCTTCCAGCGCGCCAGGGCGGCGTCCCAGGCCGCGCCCTTCGGCGCGTGCCGGCGTCCGAAGAGATACTGGAACGTGGTGTCGTCGGGCGCCACCAGTCCGGCGCGCGCACCGCCTTCGATCGACATGTTGCAGACGGTCATGCGCTCTTCCATGGAGAGCGCGCGGATGGCGCCGCCGGTGAACTCGAAGACGCTGCCCGTGCCGCCGCCCACGCCGATGCGCGCGATCAGCGCCAGAATGATGTCCTTGGCCGCAACGCCGGGCTTCAGCGCGCCGTCCACGCGCACCTGGAAACTCTTCGACTTGCGCTGCAAGAGGCATTGCGAAGCCAGCACCTGCTCCACCTCGCTGGTGCCGATGCCGAACGCCAGGGCCCCGAAAGCGCCGTGCGTTGCCGTGTGGCTGTCGCCGCAGACCACCGTCATGCCCGGCTGCGTGAGACCCAACTCGGGTCCGACGATGTGCACCACGCCCTGCAGGTCGCTGTGAATCCCCAGGCAGCGGATGCCGAACTCGGCGCAGTTAGCTTCCAGTTGTGCGAGCTGTTTGGCCGCGATCTCGTCCACGATTGGCAGCGACCGGTCCGTGGTGGGGATGCTGTGGTCGGCGGTGGCAAGGGTCAGATCGGGACGCCGCACTGTGAGACCGCGCTCGCGCAAACCCTGGAAGGCCTGCGGCGAGGTGACTTCGTGCACCAGGTGCAGATCGATGTAGAGCAGCGTGGGCGCGCCCGGCCGCTCGTACACTACGTGGGAATCCCACAGTTTTTCGATGATCGTTCGAGACATAAAACTCCAGGATACAGCCTTGGGCGGCTCCGCTTGTGGGGCGGACGCCCTCGTCCGCAGCCGGCCCCCTGGCCGGCTTCTCGCCAGTGGCGAGTACTTATTCTGCCAGCGAAGAGCGGGACGGCGGCGTCCCGCGCCCGGCGGCTCAAATAGCCGCGCACACCGCTTCGCCCACCGCTTCGGTGGTGGCGGGCGCGCCCTTCGGCCGCAGGTCCGCGGTCACCGTCCCGCTGGCGAGTACCCGCTCGATGGCGGCCTCGACGGCGGCGGCTTCCTCCCGCAATCCGAAACTATACGACAGCAGGGCGGCCACCGATCCGATGGCGCCCAACGGGTTGGCCTTGTTCTGGCCGGCGATATCCGGCGCCGATCCGTGCACCGGTTCGTACAACCCCACTTGCGCTCCCGACGGCCGGCGGTCGCCGATGGAGGCCGAGGGAAGCATCCCGATGGAACCGGCCAGCACCGCGCCTTCATCGCTCAGGATGTCGCCGAACATGTTCTCGGTCAGAACTATGTCGAACCGCCGCGGATTGAGGATCAGTTGCATGGCGCAGTTGTCCACCAGCATATGATCGAGCGCCACATCCGGAAACTCGCGGGCAATATCGACCACCACGCGCCGCCATAACTGCGAATTCTCGAGCACGTTGCTCTTGTCCACCGACGTTACCTTCTTGCGGCGCCCCTGCGCCAGGCGGAACGCCATGCGGGAAACCCGTTCGATCTCGGCGCGCGTATAAGTCATGGTGTTGACCGCCCGCATTTCCGCGCCCTCTCCGCTGATCCCGCGCGGCATGCCGTAGTAGATTCCGCCCGTCAGCTCGCGGACGATGATCATGTCCGTGCCTTCCACTAGGTGGTTCTTCAGCGGCGAGGAATCCAGCAGCGCCGCGTACGCGCGCACCGGGCGGAGGTTGGCGTACACGCCCAAGGCCTTGCGAATTCCCAGCAGTCCCTTCTCGGGCCGCTTGTCCGGCGGCGCGTTTTCGAACTCAGGCAAGCCTACGGCGCCCATCAGCGTGGCGTCGGCCGCTTCTGCCAGCCGGGCGGTCTCGTCCGGAAACGGCGAACCGGTCCGATGAATGGCTACGCCGCCCAGCAATCCTTCGCTGAGCTGGAGGGCGTGGCCCCACTTGCCGCAGACGCGGCGCAAAACGCGAACGGCTTCGCGCGTGACTTCCGTGCCGATGCCGTCGCCGGGAAGAACCAGAACGTTCAGATCCATGAATTAGTTCGCAGCTACCAGAATAGCTTGCCGCGCTTCCTGAATCAGCGCCACGATCTCCTCGTCCATGAGGCCCTTCTTGCGATGGTCGGCAACCGCCGTGAAGCGGTGATACAGGTTGTCCAGCTCCGCCTTCGAAAGCTCGTAGCCCAGGTCGTGGCCGCGCTGCTGAAGGGCATGGCGGCCGCTGTGCTTGCCCAGCACCAGGCGGCCCTCGGGCACGCCCACGGAGTGCGGATCGATGATCTCGTAGGTGGTTTTTTCCTTCAGGTAGCCGTCCTGGTGGATGCCGGCTTCGTGAGAAAACGCGTTCCGTCCCACGATGGCCTTGTTGGGCTGCGGCCCGAACGTGATCAGGGAACTTAGTAATTCGCTCGCCGAGTACAGGTGCTCGGTGTTGATGCCGGTGTAATAGGGATACGCATCCGCGCGGGTCTTGAGGATCATGACGATCTCTTCCAGCGAGCAGTTGCCGGCGCGCTCGCCGATTCCGTTGATGGTGCATTCCACCTGGCGCGCGCCGTTCTCGATGGCCCACAGGGAATTGGCCACCGCCAGCCCCAGGTCGTCGTGGCAGTGTACGCTGACGACCGCGCTATCGCCCAGAACCTTGGCCACATGGCCGATCAGTGCGCCGTATTCCCGCGGCGTCGAGTAACCCACCGTATCCGGGATGTTGACGGTGCGCGCCCCGGCCGCAACCACGGCCTTCGAAATGGCTTCCAGGTACTCGGGCTCCGTGCGCGCGCCATCCTCGGCCGAAAACTCCACGTCGTCCACATGGCGCCCCGCCAGCTCCACCGCGGCCACGGCTTCGTCCAGCACCTGAGGCCGCGACTTTTTGAGCTTGTACTTCAGATGAATGTCGCTGGTGGCGATGAAGGTGTGGATGCGCGGCCGCCGGGCGTGCTCCAGGGCCTTGGCGGCGCGTTCCACATCCAGCCGGCAGCAGCGCGCCAGGCCGGCCACCTGGGCCTCGGGGAACTCGCGGCTCACCGCTTCCACCGCCTCGAAATCCCCTTCCGAGGCGATGGGGAAACCGGCTTCCAGGAAATCGACGCCCAGATCCACCAGCTTGCGGGCCATCTGCAGCTTCTCAGGAACCGTCATACTGCAGCCCGGCGATTGCTCGCCATCGCGCAGGGTCGTATCGAAAATGTATACTCGGTCGCTCATGCACCCACCAAAAGGAGAACTCCCAAGAAAGAACCGGGCAGGCGCGGCCCGACTGGCCACCCGTCCCACCGCGCCGTTCACTGGTTGGTTGTGCGCCGGAGGGGCGGGTCAAACGCCTGCCCTCAAGTTCCTGATTCACATTATCGACGACTGCACACGATTTGGCAAATTTATAATTTTAGCGTCACGTATTAACAACTGTTATAATGGAGTTTCGCCATGGAACTGTACTCCCTGCAGGTGTTTCTGACGGTGGTCAACGAGCGCAGCTTTTCGCGCGCCGCCGAGAAGTTGCTGCGGACACAGCCGGCCGTGTCGCTGGCGTTGCAGCGCCTGGAAGAGGAACTCGGGGAACGCCTGATCGACCGCTCAGGCAAAGACCTCATCCTGACCGACGCGGGCCGCGTGGCGCTGGACTACGCCCGCCGCTTCGAGAGCCTGCGCCAGGAGATGGCCAACTCGCTGGCCGAGTTGAAGGACAATTCCTCCGGGCGCCTGATCATCGGCGCCAACGAATCCACCACGCTCTACCTGTTGCACCACATCGAGCGGTATCGCGAGCTGTATCCCAAGGTGAAGGTCCAGGTGCGGCGGAGTTTTTCGAGCAAGATCCCCAACGAACTGATCGACGGCAACCTGGAACTGGGCGTGATCAGCTACGATCCGGGCGACGAGCGGCTAAGGTCGAAAACGATCTACATCGACGCCCTCACGTTCGTGTGTTCCCCGCGGCACCGCCTGGCCGGCCGCAAGACGGTGTCCATCACCGAACTCGGCAGCGAGAATTTCGTGGCTCACAACGTGGTGTCCCCGTACCGCGAAGTGGTGCTGCGGGAGTTCCAGAGCCACAAGGTGCACCTGACCATGGATGTGGAGATGCCCACCATCGAGGCTATCCGCTGGTTCGTGCAGCAGAACCTGGGGGTGGCGTTTCTGCCGCGCATGTGCGTCGAGCAGGACATCGCGAAGAAGATCCTGCACGAGGTGCGGGTGAAGGAAATGCACGTGGAGCGCAAGATCCGGCTGGTGTACCCCACGCGCCGCGCCCTTAGCCACGCGGCCAAGGCCTTTCTGGAATTGTTGGGGTGAAACCAGCCGCCGTCCGGCGGAAAACCGGCGGCTGGCGGCCCGGCGCCTTACTTCTCTTCGCGAATCTGCTGACTCAAGTACCGCTCGTATCCGAGCTCCTGGATCTGGTGGAGTTGGGCCTCGAGCCAGTCGGCGTGTCCTTCTTCGTCCTTCAGCAGGCGTTCGAACAACATGCGGGATGCGTTGTCGCCGGCTTCCGCCGCCACCTTGATGGCGTTGTTGTACAGCGCCACCGCGCCGATCTCGAGCTTCAGATCGCCGGCCAGTTGCTCTTTTACGTTCTGTCCTATGTCCAGGCTTAGTGGCTCGCTCAGCGTGGGCGACCCATCCAGGAACAGGATACGCTCGATCAGCGCTTCGGCGTGTTTCATTTCTTGGATGGACAGTTTCTTGTTGTGGTCCCCGAGCTTGTCGTACTTCCAGCTCTCGCACATTTCGGAGTGGAGGAAATATTGGTTGATGGCCGTCAATTCCTCTTTCAAGGCGGCGTTCAGTTCGGCGATGACTTTCGGATTTCCTTGCATGTCGTCTGTATTATAACCCGGGCGTGACGGCTGGAGTATTTCACGCGCCGCCAGGCAGGGCGAGCTAAAAGACCGCTGGCCGGAGGGAAGGAAATCCCCCGGCCAGCGGTCAAGTGAGGCTCAGGACTTCGACTCTCGATAGGAGGCCGGACTAAGAGCCCTCGCGGCGCCGCCGGATCAACCACGGTGCGATAGCGCCGGGATCTTCCAGAATGTCCGCTTCCAGTTCCTGGAACTGCATGTCCAGGACGGCTCGCTCGATGCCGCTGCCGAGCGATTCGTCGCCCGTCTCGGCGCGCTTTCGCTCGATGAGGGCTAGTATCGCCTCGCCCAGCTTCAACCGGTCCGCCGCGTTGCTCATAGCCCTTACCTCCTGACCGATTAGACGACGGAAAACCTCCGAAGTTTCACGAATTGCGGCGCGCCGGTACGGGGCCGTTTGACTTTGCCCGCCGTTTGGCTTACAACTCAACCAAGGAGCGCGACCATGGACGAGTTTCGCGTCGGCTCGATTCCTTCCTACGACCCGGTCGACCGCCAGCATGCGGACGACCCCTCCGGCCGCAGGAAGAAGAAACACCCCGATCCACAGGGCGCGGAAGAGGATTTCGTGACCCTCTCCGAACACGCGCCGGAGGACGAGGAGGGCGGCACGGGCTACGCGCCGCACCGCGATAAGGACTGAGGGGCTTCACCGGCGGCGGTTCTAGTACCCCACGGCCTTCCCGGCGCCGCGCCCGTCCGTGCCGCCCTCGAGCCAGGCGCCATCGGCCCGAATGGCCTCGACGCGCGCCAGCACCACCGCGGGCGAGAAGTCCACATCGTAACCGCTGGCCCGCAACAACGCCACCGTGTCGGGCGAGACGCCCTTCTCGCAATACAGCTTGTCGGGCAGCCACTGGTGATGGATGCGCGGCGCATCCACGGCGTCCTGCGCATTCATCTGGAAATCGATGACGTTGAGGATCGTCTGCGTCACTGCGGACGGGATGAACGCCCCGCCGGGCGCGCCCACCACCAGAAACAGCTTGCCGCCGCGCAGCACGATGGTCGGCGTCATCGAAGACAGCGGCCGCTTGCCGGGCTGAATCGCGTTGCGCTCGCCCTGCACCAGCCCGAACATGTTGGGCTCGCCGGGCTTGGCGGCGAAGTCGTCCATCTCGTTATTCAGCAGGAAGCCCAGGCCGGGCGCTGTCACGCCGCTGCCGTAGCCGCCGTTCAGCGTGTAAGTGACGGCAACCGCGTTTCCCTCGGCATCCACCACGTTGTAGTGCGTGGTCTCCAGGCTCTCGGCGCCGCCGGGATGGCCGGGCCGGACCTGGCTGCTGGGCGTGGCGCGCTGGGGATCGATGCTGGCCCGCAGTCCTGCAATGTACGCCGGGGCGAGCATGCCCGCTAGCGGGACCTTGACGAAATCGGGATCGCCCAGGTACTCGCTGCGGTCGGCGTAGAATCGGCGCATGGCTTCCGCCAGGTAATGGTAAGTCGCGGCCGAGCCCGCGCCGGTCTTCTCGTATCCGGTGCCTTCCAGTATCCCCAGCATCTGCAAGACCCCGACGCCGCCCGAACTGGGCGGGGGCGCCGTGACGATTTCGTAGGCGCCGCGATATTTCCCGGTAAGCGGCGTGCGCTCCACGGCGGCGTAGTTCTTGAGGTCGGCGAGCGTGATCGACCCGCCGTTCCGGGCCATTCCCGCCGCCAGAATGCGCGCCGTTTCGCCCTCGTAGAAATCCGCGCCGCCGCTCGCCGCGATGCGCCGCAGGGTACCGGCCAACTCGGGCTGCACCAGCTTGTCGCCGGCCTGATAAAAAGCTCCGCCGTTCTGAAAGATGCGCTTCGACTCAGGGTGCCGCGAGAGGTTGCGCGAGTTCCGCAGCGACTCGGCCAGCGAGTAAGAAACTTCGAATCCCCGGGACGCCAGCTCGATGGCCGGAGCGACGTCGTCGGCCCACATGGCGCGGCCGAACTTCGAGTGGGCGAGTTGCAGACCGCGCACGGTGCCCGGAACACCCGAGGCGCGCCAACCCTCCACGCTGTCGCGGGTGACGTTGCCGGCGGAGTCCAGGTACATGTCGTGGGTGGCGTTTCCGGGCGCGCGCTCGCGGAAATCGAAGAACGTGGCTCGCCCGTCCGCCAGGCGGACCAGCATGAAGCCGCCGCCGCCCAGGTTGCCGGCGAACGGGTGCGTGACCGCCAGAGCGAATCCGATGGCGACCGCCGCATCCACCGCGTTGCCGCCCTTCTGAAGCACGTCGACTCCCACGGCCGCCGCTATTGGCTCCTGCGCGACCACCATTCCGTGACGCGCCCGCACAGGCTCGCGAGCCGCCAATGGGACCGCGAGCAGCAGCAGGGCGAAGACGGAGCGGAGCCGCATGGCTGAGATGGTAGCAGACCGGGGGAGCAGCGTAGGACCGGGTTCAGAAGAATGGATCCCAAGCTTGCGGCAGCACCACGACACCCGCCACCAGTTTGTAACAAAACCCGCTGAACGGCTCGCTCAGACTGATCGTGAGGAGGAGTTTGCGATCCTGGGGGATATACAAATCCTCCGCCGAGTGGCTGCCTGGGGGCTGCATCGCCAGCAACCGCCTGCGTGCGGGATCGGTGAGCGGAAGATCGTACCCGGTATGAAGTAATTGGAACCTCACTCGCGTGGGGTTACGGCTGCTTTCGCCGTCCGGTTCCCGATACCAGCAGACATCGCGTGGCTGCACGAGGACCAGCGATTCCCGCGCCGCCTGCCTCCGGAATTGCTCTTCGGGCACGTGGCTACCTGAGCTGCCGAAAAGCAGAGGGTCCCGCGAGATTGCGCCGGCAATTACCTTGGCGTAGCATTCCTTGGATGCCGGGCGCTGAACCGGCTCCCAGGCGGACCCATCGATCAGCCAGTTCTCCGGGTGATGCGGCAGGGGGCGCGGTCCCGACAACCCCATCCGAATGACATCGAGCACCCTCGGTTCCGACCGGTCCGGGTAGCGGAATTGGTGATAGTCGAGTTCGCCCTTTTCCCGCTCGCTGACCGGCCTCAGCCAGCCGCCCCCATCCGCGCGCAAGCCGGCCACGCATCGCCGATTGTACTTGTAAGAGTTTGCCAGGCAGATGAGATCGAATGACGGCACGGAGTCCCTCACAGATGAAGTATCCGAAGATCTCCCCACTTCTCAGCCAAATATTCCAGGACCAGCCGCCGGTGGCAGTGCTCCGCGGTAGGCTCGCTGCAAAGCAGTGCAGTGGGAAGCGAAAACAGCGAACGGTCCAGCTTTTCTTCTATCCGCCGCTCTTTCATCAAAGCCACGAACCGCCGTTCGTACTCCTCCCACGAACCTTTCCCCTTTTTGTAGCGGTCGAGAATTTCCTTGGCGGGGGCCAGCAGCGGCTCGTGCCGGTACTCTGCGCCGCAGATCTCGCCAACGAAGAATCGCAGATCGTCGCGCTTGGTGAACCCGGCGAGTTGCGAAACGTTGTTGAGGCGGACGTCCAGCAATTGGCGGATGCCAGAGCGTTTCAGAAGGCCGAAGAACTGCTCTGCCGTCTTTTTTGTGAAACCGATGGAATAGACTTCCACGGCGCCGTTTCCATTTCCTCGAACAATCCCAGTTGATCGCGCGTCTCGGCCGAACGCAACTCAGTCTCCGTCTGGAGGCGGCCATCGCCCCGAATGTGCGACACTCGAATTCCGCCTTCCGTCAGAACGCGGCCAACCAGCAACCGTCGATGGCATCCCGCGGGGTCTTCTTCCGCACACAGCAGAGCCACGATGTGTTGCCGCATCCCGTTCTTCAGACGCGCCAATCCGTCCTGGAACGCGGGCGACGCCGCGACCTTGTCGTACAGGACCCGCCCGTCGCGATCGTAATACCCGTCTTCGCGAGGCCGCCCCCCCAATTCCGCCCCCAGGTAGACGTACTTGAATCCCGCTTCCCGCAAAGCTTCGGCGAGCGGCTCGTGGTTAAACTCAGAGGCATACTTGGAATACGGATGGGATCGAACATCGGCGACGACCTGCACCGAGTGACGCCGGAGCAGATCCAGAAAATGCTCCATCGCGTGGTTGGAGTGGCCGATCGTCAGAACACCGGTATCCGCAAACGCCCGCGCCACCGTCGCCACAACTCCATTTTACTCTATCTCTGCCACTTCAGCCACTCGAACCAATGCTCGAAGCTGACAGGCCGGTCCCGCTCGCCGGCCGCGAAACATCCGGTCACATCCGGCCCCTCGACGCCCGTGGCGGCGCGGAATTCGACGTTCCAGACGTCGCAGGTGCGCGGGCTGTTTTCGTCCCCGCCGACGGCAGCCAGCACGCTGCGCCTCACCTCGTCCACCCAGCGCAGCACGGCGATTCCCGGCGCGCCCAGTTGCACGAACGGCATCGGCCGCGGCGGCGCGTCGCTGTAGGGCGTCAGGCGCGCGGGCGGCGCGTCGGGCGCCACCAGCCACACGCGCCTGTCGCCGAAGTAACGCATCAGTCCGGCGTTGCTGCCTCGGTCCAACTCCCTCGCCCACACCACCGGCGATTGGTCGATATCGGCGCCGTTGTACACCCACTCTTCACCCAGGTTATGAGACAACCCGTATCTCACAAAGACCAGGTGCTTGCCGCCCGAAGCCTCAAGCTGCTTCAGGATGCGCGCGCGCGCCACGTTGCCGGGCGACGGCCAGCGCCAACTGCGCCGCTCGGAGATATCGCCGGAAGCGCGGCCGGCCACGATCACCACCAGCAGCATCGCCGCGCACGCCGGCACGAGGCAGCGCACCACACACAGGCCCACGCGCCGCCCGCGCCACTTCCAAAGCCGCAGAGACCGCATGCCCACGATGACCATCAGAATCGCCAGCCCCGTTGCCGGCGCGGCATAGTGCTCGTTGTGCCAGACCTGCCCCACCAACGAAAGCGAGAAGACCGCGGCGATCAGCGCCAGTTGCCGCACCTGCCGACCGCGCCAGAGGCATGGCAGAGCTAAGAGCGGGATGGTGAGCAACGGGCCGAAGTAGAAGCGCCAATACGCCGAAACCTTGCGCACCAGGTCGGCCCCGAGCGACCGGCGCGCCTCCTGGTAACTGGCCATTTCCCAATACACGTAAAAGCGCCGCATCGTCTGGTTGTTGTACAGCGGCTCGGCGGTGGGCTTCTGCCAGATGAAGTGCGGGACCATGGTCATGCTGGTGCGGTACAGCACGTAGGGCGCAACCCACGGCTTGCCCGTCACGCGCGCAAAGTAGTAACCCACGCCAATCCCCGCGAGGCCCAGAAACGCCGCCAGCGGAAGCACAATGCGGCGCCACGCCACCCCGCGGCTCGGCCCGCGTTTCCCCAGCATCCATGCGAGGAGCACAACCGCCACGCCCAGCCCGAAAAACGCGCCCTCCACCGGCCGGCTGTTCGCCAGAATAACCAGGCCCGTGCCCATCGCCAATGCCAGACGCCAACCGGGCGCGCGCATCATTCTGGGCAGCGCCCCCAGCACCAGTGCGCCGCCCGCCGCCGCCACCGCTCCGCCCCAGTACGAGTTCATCCAGTAACTCGCCACGCCGATCCGCAGCGCCACCAGCAACGCCCCCATCAGCGCCCAACGCGGCGGCAACCAGCCCTGCAGCATCCAGCAGACCGCGCCGCACATCAGCCCAACGCTCAACCAGACGCCCGCCCAAGGGTGTCCGAACACAACCTGTCCCGCTGCCAGCGCGGCCGCCGGCGCTATGGGAAACGCGCTCGCATACACCGGCCGGGCCAGCGTGTGGATGCTTTCGAAATGCGCCCAGAACGGATGCTGCGGATTCGCCAGGCGGCCGTGTGCAAACGTATCGGCCGCCAGCAGGAAGCTGAACTCGTCGTGGACGGCCGGCTCGGGCACGGCGAACACCGGCAGCAACAGCACCCGCAGCACCAGCGGGACAGCCGCGGCCGCCAGGATCGCGAGCCCCTTGCGCCGCGCCACCAGCGCCAGCGGACGCTCCCACCATCCCAGCCATCGCCACCGGAAGCAGGACGCCAGAAGTCCAGCCGCCAACACCGCGACGGCCAGCAGGGTCTCGGGACTGGGAGCCGGGAGACCGCTCAAAATCGGGTGTGGCATAGGGTCTCGCGGTGTTTCACTATTTCGTCGTCATGTAAGCCCGCAGCCGGTCCACGGTTTCCCGCAACCGCGGATCTGGCCTGATCCGCAGGGCCGCTTCATACTCGACAATCGCCTCCGGCAGCCGGCCGGGCGTCCGCGCCAACGTGTTCGCCAGGTTGATGTGCGCTTCCACGAAATCGGGCTCAATCCGCAGCGCCGTTTGGTATTCGGCAATCGCTTCCGGCAGCCGGCCGGGCATCTGCGCCAGGGCGTTTGCCAGGTTGTAGTGAACTTCCGCGCGACGGGGCTCGATCCGCAACGCGGCCTGGTATTCGGCAATCGCCTCCGGCAGCCGGCCGGGCGTCTGCGCCAAGGCCCCAGCCAGGGCGTCGTGCGCAATCGCGTAATCCGGCCGGATCCGCAGCGCCGCCTGGTATTCGGCAATCGCCTCCTCCAGCCGCCCGGGCACGCGCGCCAGGGTGCTTGCCAGGTTGTAGTGAGTTGCCGCGAGATCGGGTCGAATCCGCAGGGCCGCCTGGTACTCGGCAATCGCCTCCGGAAGGCGCCCAGGCATGCGCGCCAGGGCGGTTGCCAGGTTGTTGCGCGCTTCCACGAAATCGGGTTCGATCTCGATGGCTGTCTCATACTCGGCGATCGCCTCCGGCAGCCGGTCCGGATCGCGCTCCAATTCGAGGCCCAGACTGTAGTGTGCCCGGACGCTTCCCGGGCAGACGGCCACGGTGCTGGCCCAGAGACTGCGCTCGTCCTGCCAATCGAAATTGCGGGCGTAGGAGCGCGCGGCGAACGCCAGCGACACCAGTCCCAGCGCGGCCCAGGCAACCCGCGCCGCCGCCGGAGGCTTCAGCCAGCCCCGCTGGCCAAGCGCGCGGACGGCCGCCACCACGCAACCGGCCAGGCCCACCGAGGGCAGATACAGAAAGCGCTCGGCCATGGCGCTGCCGCCGAGGATGAACACGTTCGAAGCGGGCGCCAGCGCCACGAAGAAGAAAACCAGGAAGAAGAGCAGCGGCCTCCCCGTGCGGCGCCAGCGCACGGCCAGCAGGACGGCCAGCAGCGCGGCCGCCAGGCAAATCCCGAGCGCGATGAGCGCCTGGGCATCCTCCCAATTCCACAGCCGCCAGCCGAACAGCTCCACCGCATTGTAGGTATAATCCGCCGACAACCGGGCCGGCCAGACAAACAGCCACAGATACTTCCCGATTACTTTAATGGCCGTGAGCCGCGCGGTCCAGAAACCGGCGCTCACCAGCGGATTCTCGGTGAATTCGACCACCATGTGAATGTGCACGCCGCTGCGCAAATAGAGATAGACGGCGATGGGCAGCGCCACCGCGGCATAGGCGGCCGCCCGCCGGCGCCAGGTTGCGCGCTCCGGCCAGGTCAGGTCGTAGAGCAGCATGATGCCCGGCAGGACAGCGCCGTTCTCTTTCGAAAACAGCCCCACCGCCTGGGCTGCCGCCAGACCCGCCAACCACGCCACCCTGCGCCACCCCGCCGCGGAGGCGCCTTTCACGTGACACAATAAGCCCGCCAGCACGCCCAGAGCCGCCAGCAATTCGGCGCGCCCCACAATATTGGTGACCGCTTCGGTTTGCAGCGGATGCAATGCCCAAATCGCGGCCAGCGCCCAAGCCGGCGCGGACCCTCCAAAAATCAGGACGGCCAGCGCGTACACCAGCACCATGTCGACTTCGTGCAGCGCAAGATTCACCCAGTGATAGCCCGCCGGGCGCGGGCCATTGCCGAGAACCGCGTAATTCACCAGGTAGGTGAAAGTGGTGAACGGCCGGTACCATGGCGAAGTGGCCGGGCGCTGGTTTTCGCCGTACCAATACCGCCCATGCAGAATAGACTCGATGTTCGCGGGCGCGGCCACCCGGATTCGCGGGTCCTCCCCGATGATCGAGGCATTGTCGAACGTCAGGCCCGCCTGGAAGGAATTCGAGTAGGCCACCAGGACCAGGCCCCCAAGCGCCAGCAGCCGCCACCCGTGCCGCCGCCACGTCCGGCCCGTCGCACCGACCGCCGAGCCTTGCGTGGCGCCCACGGGTGACGCTTCGCGCAACCCCCGCCGCTTATCGGTTTTCCCCACTGAACGTGCCAGTATAGCTCGCATCCTCCGAAGCGGCATGCAATGAGCCGATATCCCGAATCCGGATCGCGCCTTCCTCCCGTTCGCCTGACGCGGCTCGCGGTCGCAGGCCTGCTCGTTCACGATGCCGTCGCGGGCACCTTCCGGCGGATCGTATGCAAGAGCCCGCGCAAAGTGCGGCCGGCGCAAAGATAGGCAAAGTACAGCCCGGCGGAGAACGCGCGCATCTTGGAATGGCCGGCGCGACGTGGGGCAAAGGCCACGGGAATTTCCAGGAAACGCAAGCCGGCGTCGGCGGCGGCAAAGAACAGATCGAAATCGCCCCACCGGCAGGCGCTGGAAGGCATGTTTGACAGCACGTCTTTAGGTAGGGCCTTAAGGCCGCAAAGCACGTCACTCACTTCGCGATTGAGTAACAGGGACACCCATGCGGCGAAGAACCGATTGCCCAGACGGTGCGCCAAGGACATTGCTCCGCGCGTCATGTTGCCGTGCAATCGCGATCCATAGACAAACACGCGAGAATTCGCGCGCAGCTCCGGGCCGGGCGCCAGTGCGCCTCCGCCGGGACGGTCCCGCTCCATGGACGCAGTGAACCCTCCGGCATAACCGCCGGCAAGCGCTTCGAGGACTGACCGGATCGATGCGGGCGCCACGGTCATGTCGGCATCCAAAACGATCAGGAACTCTTCCGAGACGGCGGCGGCGCCGGCTCTTATGGCGGCATTCTTCCCTACGTTTTGGGGCAGCAACAATACTTCGACACGAGGGGCATGCCGGGCCGCGAGTGCCGCACAAATCGCGGAACTGCCGTCCTGGGAGCCATCGTCGATCAGCAGGAAGGTGTTGATACCCTCCAGTTCCAGGAGTTGTTCCACACACGCGGCGATGGAGCCGGCTTCGTTGTAGCAGGGGACCAGCACTGCCAGGGATGTGCAACTCTGAACGGCGGTCGCACTGCTCATTACTCAATCAGGTAGCATACTGTGTGTACTCCCGCAACTCCCGCTGGTGGCCATCCGTCCTCGCCAATCGCCGCCGCGGGCTCGTCAACGGCCAGTTGCCTATCCGGTCTTGGGGAAATGCGGGATAATGTTAGGCTGGTTTAACGCATGAAGATCCTCACTTTGGGCGCCGCTGGTTTCATCGGCTCCCACCTCACCTGGCGCTTGCTTCAGGAAGGACACACGGTGACCGCCGTCGACCTCGCGTCCGACAAGGTCGCCGAGTTCCTCGGTCACCCCAACCTGACCTTCGTGCAGCAGGACATCCGCGGCCCCGAATGGGACCTGGATCGCCTGACGCGCGAGGCGGACCTGGTGATCGACCTGATCGCCTACGCCAACCCCGGGCTCTATCTCCGCATTCCCCTGGAAGTTTTCCGCCTGAATTTCACCGAGAACCTGAAGATCGCCGAGTCCTGCGTCCGGCATGGCAAACGCCTCATCCAGTTCTCCACCTGCGAGGTGTACGGCAGAACCGCCGCCAGCCTGAAGAACGCGCACCTCGCCGATCCCGAAGATCCCATCCACGCCACGTTTTCCGAGGACACCAGCGAGTACATCCTCGGCCCGGTCTCCAAGCACCGCTGGATTTACTCCTGCGCGAAGCAGTTGCTCGAGCGCGTCCTGCACGCCTACGGCCTGGAGCAGGGCTTCAACTACACCGTCGTCCGCCCGTTCAACTTCATCGGACCGAAAATCGATTTTCTGCCGCAGGACGATAAGGACGGCATCCCGCGGGTTTTCTCCTTCTTCATGGAGGCGCTGTTCAACGGCACGCCCATGAAGCTGGTTGGCGGCGGCGTGAACCGGCGCTGCTACACCTATATCGACGACGCCATCGAGTGCACCTACCGCATCGTCCTGAACCCCGGCGGCGTTTGCGACCGCCAGATCGTTAACGTCGGCTCGCCCTACAACGAGATCTCCATCCGCCAGATGGCCGAAACCATGCGCGAGATCTACGCCACGAAGTTCCGCGACGCGGCTGTCCCGCTGCCAGCCATCATCAGCGTGCCGGGCGAGGAGTTCTACGGCGAGGGCTACGACGATTCCGACCGCCGCATTCCCGACATCGCCAAGGCGCGCAGGCTGCTGGGCTGGGAACCGGTTTGGAGCGTCCGCGACACCATCGAAGCCACCATGCGCTACCACGTCGCCGAGCACCTGGAGCGCCTGGCCGCCGGCGCCGGGTCCTAGCTTCCCGTGATCGATAACGTCTTCATCCTGATGCCGGCTTACAACGCCGGCGCGACCATAGAAAAGGTCTTCGCCCGCGTTCCGCCCGAGGCCCGCAAGCGCATCCGCCGATTCGTCGTGGTCGATGACGGCAGCACCGACGACACCGCCTCCGCCCTCTTGCGCCTGCAAAAGGAATACTCGGACCTGGCGCTGTTGTGGCATTCCGGCAACCGCGGCTACGGCGAAGCGCAGAAGACGCTCCTCCGGTACGCGCTCGCCGAGGGAGCCGATGTGGGAATCGTGCTGCACTCCGACGGCCAGTACTCGCCCGAAAAGATTCCAGACCTGCTCGCGCCCTTCGACAGCGGCGCCGCCGACCTGGCGCAAGGGTCGCGCATGCTCGCTGGCGGCGCACTCCGCGGCGGGATGCCGTTCTACAAGTACGTGGCCAACAAAGCGCTCACCGCAGTCGAGAACCGCGCCTTCGGCATGAAACTCGCCGAATATCACAGCGGCTACATGGTGTACTCGCGCAAGGCCATGGAGACCATCCCCTTCGAGAAGCTCTCCAACTCCTTCGATTTCGACCTGGAGATGATCGTGCTCGCAAAGGTCAAGGGACTGCGCATTGCCGAGATCGCCATTCCCACCATCTACGCCGGCGAGAAGTCGCACTTGAACCCCATCAAGTACGGCTTCGACGTGCTCTCCATCGTCCGCGCCTACCGGCGTGGCAAGTACCACGCCATGTAGGGCGGACGCCCCCGTCCGCAGCCGGCCCCCTGGCCGGCTTCCCGCGCACAGCGGGTCCAGGGGGACCCGCGCGGACGAGGGCCTCCGCCCTACATCGCGGCAGCGAACCCACTTCTGCGTCGCACGCCCCGGAGAAATGCCGGCGGCTCCGTCCGCGCCCATTTTTGAATACAATAGTGCTGCCAACGAGGCCAGGAGGAAGCGGAAATGAATCGACGGGTGTTCCTAAAGTCGATGGCGGCAGCGTCGGCCACCGCCTTCGTGGGTCTGCCATACGCCGAGGCCGCGTTGCCTCAGGCGTTGATCACGCGGGTTCGCATCTATCGGCCGCCCAACCTCAACCAGCTTTTCAATCAGAGCAATATGCTCTGCACGGTGGAGACCGACGCCGGCCTCACCGGCATCGGAGAAGGCGGCTCCAAGGACACCATCGAGCAGTGCGCGGGAAGCCTCATCGGCAGGAACCCGTTCCAGATCGAAACCCTGTGGCAGAGGATGTACATGGAGTGGTTCTACCCGCCCGGCCGGGAGAAGATCCACGCGTTGGGAGCGCTGGATATGGCTCTGTGGGACATCAAAGGCAAGGCTTTCCAAGCACCCGTGCACCAGTTGCTGAACGGTTCCGCGCGCGACTACCTGGAATGTTACCCAACCGGCGGACCCGGCGGCGCCGCCATGAGTTTGAAGGAGCGCGCCGCGGCCACCATCGCGGCCGGATACCGTGTCTTCCGCATCGATGGGGGAATCGGCCTCGGCGGCAACGTGTTCGATGCTCACCAGCGCGTGCGCGAGGTGGCCAAAGCCTGCAAAGAGATCCGCGAAGCCGTGGGCGAAAAGGGCGACTGGAGCGTGGACTTTCACCAGAAGTTCGATTTCGCCGACGCGCTTCGCCTCTGCCGCTTGATCGAAGAGTACGAGCCCTACCTGGTGGAAGACCCGGTGCGCGACGAACAGTTCCTCCAGGACATTCCGAAACTGCGCAAGATGACGACCTGCCCCTTGGCCGCCGGCGAGGAGTGGGGCCAGCGTTGGAATTTCAACCCGCTGGTGGAGAACCACGACATCGATTACGTCCGCGCCACCCTGCCCAACGTAGGGGGCATCACGGAAATGATGAAGATCGCGGCGCTTTGCGAGACGCATGCCATCGGAATCGTTCCGCACTTCACCGGACCCGTCGCTACCGCGGCGCTGGCAAACTGCCTGGCGACGTACCCGGGCCCGGTGCTGCTCGAATATAACTATGGCGGGCGGCCCATCGATTACCTGCCGGAGTGCCTGGATTTCAAGCAAGGCAAGCTCTACACCAACCAACGCGCGGGATTGGGCGTCACGCTGGATCTGAAGCTGGTGCAACAGATCGGCGAAGTGACAGCGCCCATCGGCCGCCAGGTTTACCAGCGCCCGGATGGATCGCTCACGCACTGGTAGGCGCGGGCTTAGAAACTCGCCTTCAGCGCGAATTGCACCTGCCGCGGCGGATAGGTGCTGCGGATCGTGCCGAACGACGAGTATCCCTGGTTGCTGGTGCCGTAATAGTTGTTGTCCTGGCCGTCCAGCAGAAAGTTGTTATAGGTGCTGCGCATGCCGTTCACGTTGAACGCGGCCTCTCGCGGCGTGCCGCTCGGCGAGAAGGAAATCGCCATGGGCGACTTGATGGTATTGGTCGAGAGCAGCGCCAGGTCCGCGTAGTTGCGGCCGTTCAACGGCAACTCCACCACCTGAGCCGCGTCGATGACCTGCCCGTGCTCGCTCGAATCCGTCTCCAGCGGGGCCGCGGCTCCCGTGACATCCACGGTTTCGGTTATCGCGCCCACCTGCATGGCCACCTCGACGCGCTGGCGCGCGTTGACATCCACCAGCACGTCCTTGGCGGTGTACTTCGCGAAACCGGCGTGCTCCACGACCATCGCGTAGCGGCCCACCTTCACGTTGAAGAAGTCGAAATTCCCCTTTTCATCCGTCGCGATTTTGGACTGAATGCCCATCTCCTGGTTGATGAGCGTGACGCTGGCGCCCGGAATCAGGGCGCCCGCGGGGTCGTGAACGGCGCCGAGGACTTCGGCGGTATCGTACTGCGCCCACAGTGCGGCGGCGAACAGCGTCGCAAAGAGCGCAAGCTTGAGCGGCAGAGAGGTCCGGTTGTTCATAAGCTGGCAGTGTAGCCAGCCAGTGTTTCAAGGGAATTGCAGCCCGGTTACGAATCGCCGACAGCGGCCCGCCGTCACGCTTTCCCCTGGTGCGCCTTCCAGTAGTCGCGGAACGCACGCAGCCTGGGCAAGCTCTCGCGGTCCTTTACGCGGTTCGCGGCCTGCTTGCTGGCAATGATATCGTCGGGATGGCGGACGGGAAACCCGCCGGCCGTAACCCGCCGCCGCCATGCATCCTCGAATCGTTCGATGCCGTCGGGTGCGAATACCAGGTCCAGGTCGAACGGGCCGTTCTTGAGTTGGATGAAATCCTTCCTCCGAAGGATCTCGTCCTGCTGTTCCGCGGCCAAATCGAAGCCGAGGTCGCGGAGGGCGCGGACCAACGCCTGTCCGTTTTCGGCGCTGTTCTCGACGAACAAATCGGCGTCCTGAGTGGTATCGGGAAATCCCAACAGGATGGCTCCCGATTTTCCGATGAACAGGTAACGGACCCCGTACGCCTCGAACGCGGTTCGAACTTCCTCCGCCTGCCGGTATTCAAACGCGCCCATAGCCCAGCCAGGAAGGAAGATTCGCTTCGCACCACCGGCGGTAGTCCGCCATGGAGTCGAAGGCTCGGAACGGGGCGTCGTCCAGTACCGGCTTGTACGTGTGGATGAACGCGTAGCGCATCCGCACGGCCAGAGGCCTCCGCCGGGCGGCTTCGAACTCCTCGATCCATTCGGCGTGCTGGCGGCTGTCTGCTGCGGCTTCAGGCTCCATGACCGTCTCGCACCAGTTTACCGCGGAAAAAGGGGTCAGACCCCTTTTTCGCCTTTTTCGCCGGCTAACCACTTCCCCTCCACGGAGTCTAAAGAGCAGCCGGATGGACTTGACCGATGCAGCCGTCGTCGGCAGGGCGCGCGCGGGCGATGCCGACGCGTTCCGCGAGATCGTCGAGCGCCACGGCCGTGCTCTCTTCCGACTGGCTTTTCTTATGACCGGGAACCAACAGGATGCCGAGGATGTGGTGCGGGAGAGTTTCCTGCGCGCCTATCGCCAGTTCGCCGGTTTCGACCAGCGGGCCAGCTTCGGCACGCACCACCCCGCAGCCGGCGTGGATCGCCTACAGCGTGCCTTCTACCCGCACAGCGGCTTTGGGCTGCGAATTCGTGAGCCGCGACGGAGCCTGGTGGTCGAGCGGCACGGTTCACCTGGAGCCGCCCGCGCGCGCCCTCATCCTCTTCCGCGTTGTGGCGGCCGCCGTCGATCGCATCCGCGCGCTGTCGCCGGATTGCGAGATCGATGCCGGCGAAGCTCCCTTTCACTGGCTCGCCGATGTCGCGCCCGCCGAGAGCGTCGCGCTGCTGGCGGCGTTCGCCACGCGCGAATCGCCGCTCGCCGCGGCCGTGGGCGCCATTGCGGTGCATGGCGATCCCGCCGCCGACCGGGCGCTCGACCGCTTCGCCGCCGCTGGCGATTCCGATGCGCTGCGGCAAAGGGCCATCGCCTGCCTGGGGTCCGAGCGCGGGCGGCACGGTTTCGAAACGCTCAAGGGCCTGATCGAACACGATCCCGGCGAACGCATCCGCTCGCGGGCCATCGCCGCCCTCGCATTCAGCCGGAAGCCGGAAGCCGTCGACCTGCCGATCTCCCTCTCGCAAAGCGGCACGGACGCCAGGGTGCGCGCCCAGGCCGTGCGCGAACTGGGCCGCAAGCGGGGCGCCAAAGCCGTGGCCGCCATCGGCGCCGCGCTCGACAAGGATTCCGACCTCAGCGTCCAGCGCGCCGCCTGCGCGGCCCTCGAGAGCCTGCCCGATGGCCAAGGCATCCCGCGGCTGATTCAACTCGCCAGAGACACGCGCGACCGGGAGCCCCGGCGCCAGGCCATGACGGCATTGCGGAATTCGCACGATCCGCGGGCGCTCGCGTTCTTCGAAAGTGTGCTGACCGACTAAGCCCCGGTTTGCCGCGCCCACTGCGCAATGTTTGAATAGTAGACGCGGCATGTTCCTTTTCGACTGGTTCCGGTCCTTCCTCCCCCTGCACAATCCCATCGGTTTTGGCGCGGCCGATTTTCTGGAGCTCGCGCTGGTCACTCTCGGCGTGGCACTGGTGCTGTGCCGCGCCCGTTTCCAGGAAGCCGCGCGGCGCTTTGCCGAGCGCACCGGCTGGTGCATGTTGCTCCTGGCCCTGCTGCCGGTGGCGTTGCGCCTGGCCCTGCTGTGGCGCTTTCCCGTGCCCACCCCCAGCGGCGCGGACGATTTCAGCTACGTGCTCCTCGCCGACACGCTGCGCCACCTCCGGCTAGCCAATCCCGTGCACCCGCTGCACCAGTTCTTCGAAGCCGTTTTCACCCTCCAGGAACCCAGCTACAGCTCCACCTTTCCCATGGGCCAGGGGCTGATTCTGGCGCTGGGCTGGAACCTGTTTGGCCACCCGTGGGCGGGCGTCGTCATTTCCATCGCGGCACTTTGCGCGCTCTCGTATTGGATGCTGCGCGCCTGGACCACCCCAGGCTGGGCGCTCACCGGCGGCCTGCTGGCGGTCGCGCTATTCGGCCCGCTCAGCCAGTGGATGAACCTCTACTGGGGCGGGGCCGTTTCAGCCTGCGCGGGCTGCCTGGTCTTCGGCGCGCTCCCCAGGCTCAAGCAGACGTGGCGGACGCGCGACGCCGTCCTGTTGGGTGCGGGGATGGGGATCCAGACGCTCGCGCGGCCCTACGAATCCCTGTTCGTCGCCCTGGCGGTGGCCGCGTTCTTCGGCAGGGATTGGCTTCGGCATCCGGCCGCACGGCGCGCCGTGGCACTCGCGGCCCTGGCGTTTCTGCCCGCGCTGCTGTTGATCCTGGCGCAGAACCGGCAGGTGACGGGCAGCTTCACCACGCTGCCCTATCAGGTGAGCCGTTATCAGTACGGCGTCCCCGCCCCGTTCACCTTCGAGCCCAATCCCCCGCCCCATCGCGCGCTCACCGCCGAGCAGGACCTGGTCTACCGCGCCCAGGTTGCCGTGACTGAGGAAGCCCACGACCTCGGCTTCATGGGCCGCCTGGCGGAGCGCGTCCGCTTCTACCGGTTCTTCTTCCTGGCGCCGCTGTATCTGGCGCTGCCGGCGTTTTTGCTGGCGCTGGGCGAGCGGCGCTTCCGATGGGCCGCCCTCGCCATCGGCCTTCTGGCGCTCGGCTCCAACGTCTACCCCTATTTCTACGCGCACTACGTGGCCGCCGCCGCGTGCCTGTTTCTGCTGGTTGGCGTCACCGCGCTCGACCGGCTGACCCGCATCCCCTGGCTCGCCGGCGCGGCCCACGTCATCCTCTTCCTGTGCGCGTTCCAGTTCCTTTTCTGGTATGGGATCCACCTGGCGGCGAACGAGCGGATGCTGTTCGCCATGACGCGTTATGAGAGCGCGAGCTTCATCGACTACGGCGACCCCGAGGGACGCATCGCCATCGGCAAGCGGCTGGCCGGGGCGCCGGGGAACCAACTGGTCTTCGTGCGCTACAGCGCGCTGCACATGTTCCACGAGTGGATTCACAACGCCGCCGATCCCGACGCCGCGCGCGTGGTATGGGCCGCCGACCTGGGCGCCGGTGAAAACGAGAAACTCCGCCGCTACTATCCCGATCGCAAGGCCTGGCTCGCCGAACCCGACGCCCGCCCCCCGCTGTTGATCCCCTACGAACTGGCGCCGCCGCCGCTCCCCGTTGTGGGGCGGGATGCCGCCCCGCCGCCGCCGGGTTGACAGGCGAAAGCGCCTGTCCCACTGGGCTGCAAAACCTCCGGCAGCGATGTGGGGCAGGCGCTTTCGCCTGTCAACCTGACGGGTCCGGCATTCTTGACCGGCGCCCGCGCCGCATGCTAGGTTATCGTTAACTTAAATGGTACCTTCGAACGATTCCATCGATCCCCGCTCCGTGCCGCAGCGCCGCCTTCATACCGGCGCCTTCATGCCCGCCATCGGTTTGGGCACCTTCGGGTCCGACCGTTTCTCCGCCGCCGAGATCGCCGCCTCCGTCGAGGGAGCCATCGAGGTTGGATACCGCCATATCGATTGCGCCTCGGTCTACGGGAACGAAGACGGCATCGGGCCCGTGCTCGCAGCCGCCATCCGCGGCGGGGTGCCGCGCGAGGAGCTCTGGATTACCTCCAAGCTGTGGAACGACAAGCACGCCGAAGCCGACGTCATCCCCGCGTTCCGCAAATCGCTGGCCGACCTGCGGCTCGACTACCTGGACCTCTACCTGGTTCACTGGCCTTTCCCCAATTTCCATCCGCC
>Ga0182027_10001894_pt1 | contig 34178 bp, 35 predicted proteins | sample 712E1DmetaG_FD_121300 | JGI IMG/M metagenome (GOLD analysis project Ga0182027, IMG submission 121300) | Permafrost microbial communities from Stordalen Mire, Sweden - 712E1D metaG (Illumina Assembly) | ecosystem: Environmental > Terrestrial > Soil > Wetlands > Permafrost | place: Sweden...
AACTCGTGTCTGGCATTGGCCAAGCTGGACCCCCGCTTCCGCGGGGGTGACAGCGCTGGATTTAGGGGCTGTATTCCGACCTGTCATTCCCGCGAAAGCGGGAATCCACGAGTTTTCACACAGGCTCTGAAGCCCCGCCCTTCCAGACCCATCGTGAGAAATGCGGGCTACCTGCGTTGCGCGGCTGACTCGCGGCACTTGGCCACGAACTTTTCAAACAGCTTGCGCGGCTCGGGTCGGTCAACCATCTCTTCCGGATGCCTCTGAACGGCCATCAGGAACGGATAGGCATCGGCGGATTCCACCGCCTCCACCAGTCCATCCTCGGAACGAGCAGTCACTTTGAGTCCCCGCCCCAGACGCTTGATGGCCTGGCGGTGCAGGCTGTTCACAAGGCAACTACCCTTGAACGTCTCCCCCAGCCGCGATTCAGGGTCAGTCAGTGTGACGGTGTGGGTCGGCTCCGGGCGTGGTGCGTCCTGCATGTGTTTAAGCTCGATGGGGGCTTCCGAGTTCAAGTCCTGGTGCAAATCCTGGTAGAGCGTTCCACCGAACTTCACGTTGATCATCTGGATGCCGCGGCAGATGCCCAGAATCGGCAACCGGTGACGGTGCGCCCGAGCAAATAGCTCAAATTCAAAGGCATCCCGTTTCGCGTCAATCTGGACGAGGCCTGGATATTTGACCGCTTCCTCATAATATTTGGGGTTGATGTCCTTCCCGCCGGTAAATAGCACCCCATCGTAGCCTTTGATGTTGGGGATGGAAGGGTGGGAGGGCGAGACCACCTCAACCTCCTCCGGCTTTACCCCAACAGCCAGGAGCGCCTTGTAGTATGGGGATTCGGCGCCTTTGGCTTTTTCCTTGTCGGAAGCAGAAATCGCAATCTTCATCCCGGCGTCTCCTTCCCTGCGGGCCCGCGTTGACCTCTCCGACCAATTTACATCAGGATGCCCGCCGGTGAAAGCGTCTTTGGAGGGTGGCAGCTCGCTGCCACCCTCCTTACCGCACAGACTTCCTGTCTCTTGACAAACGCAACAAAGTAGGCTAGAACGCTATACTGAAGCTGGGCTGGAGGCCGCGGCCTGCCGGGAACACGATGCGGCAATGGTGCCGCCCGCCCCGAACCGCTTCCGAAAACGAGCAAGCGGGACGAAAGGCCCGCAAAGGGCAATGCTTTACAGCGGACAAAAAGTTTTTCATTTGAGGGTGAAGCAAAAAAGAATTCTTCAAAATTGAACGAACTATGCGGGAATGTCTATGAAAAAAAAGGTCGCCGTGGAAAACTCGCGAGCGAAGCCAGTATGTCTATGAAAAAACAGGTGCTTAGCCGCTCAATGCCGGAATATTATTGAAAAAAGGGTGGTTAAGAGGCAGCAAGTGGATATTGGCGGGTGGCACGTAGAAACTCCAGATTCCCGTTCTCGCGGGAATGACTGCAGCTTCGAGCACCCATGTCTCGCAAATGACACCAGTACCGACAGAAGATTGCCCTTTACTTTCGCTTTTTGTTCGCCTACCATTGAAGCTGTCGAAAAGACCCGGCGCCGTGCTCAGGTGCGACGCTCCGTGGCCTCTGGAGATTGGGGAAAGGATTGGACCGGGAGTTTGCCGATGGCAGAGAGAGGATTGTTATCTTCGGAATCGCAGGGCGACCTGTTCCGATCGGGGCAAGAGCCCGCCGCGACAGGGGCGCTGGCGAAACCTGTAAGCACCGGCACTCGAGCTCTTCATTACGAGCCCGTCAAATTCATCAACCGCGAGGGCAGGGCAAACCAGGCGCTGGCACGAAAAGCCGCAGAGTCGAAAATCGGATCTGCTTTACAGCCGGCTGCAGATACGAGGGCGACGCAAGCCGTGCCGCTTGGCGGAGTAAATCCGCCGTTCCATGGCGATGTGAAATCGCCGCTACAGGGCGAGGCGAAATCGCCACCCCATAGGCCGTGGACGCTGCCGCCGCAAGGTCTGGCGGTCTTCCATGGCGATAAGGACACGGCGCGGCTCAGCCACTATTTTTTGCCGCGCCTGCTGCTTCAGGGGAAACGAGTTCTGATGCTGGACGGCGCCAACTGTGCCGATCCGCGCCTGCTGGAGCGCCTGGCTCGCCAGCGCCGCGTGCCCTTCGAGCAATTCAGCCGGCAAATCCAGATTGCCCGCGCCTTCACCTGTTTCCAACTCACCGAACTGATTGCGCGTGTACCGCGGCTTTTAACGGACTTTCCCGCCGAGCTGCTGATCGTCACGGCATTTCCCGAACTCTACTACGACGAAGATGTGCGCGACTGGAACGCGCGGGTAGCGTTCGAACAGGCGCTCGCGAATCTACAGCGTTTGGCCGTGCAGTCTCTACCGCTCACAGTCGGGCTCTTTTCCTCGGCCACCACATTCATGCCCTCTCCAGCACGTAGATGGTTTTTTGAAAAGGTCTGCGCGGCAGGGTCGGAGGTCTGGCAGTTCAATTCGAACGCAGAGGGAAAACTTGGGCTGGTGTGCAGCAAACGCATAGTCCCTCGGAACTCGCTGTCATCCTGAGGAAGTGACCCCTCACCCGGCCCGCGCCGGCTGGTGAAAGCGCCGTCGCGGGCCACCCTCTCCCCTTGGGAGAGGGCAGGAATCTGAACGGGAGCACGTTGGGATGGCGGGCCAATCATTCAATGAAGCAATGGCTCAATGATCCAATGATTCAATTGCAGGTGATTTATGGGGCGAACGGTTTCAACGTTTCGGGATTTGATCGAGCAGGAGCTCCAGAACTGGGAGCGGGTGTTTGGCCGGGCGCTGCGGCAGGAGGAGCGGGTGTGCTTCGAGGCGATGTTCAACCGCGTGCGCCTTTACATCCAGGCCTGCACCTACGAGTTTCCTGTGCACGCCATGGATGCGATCAACGTGGCCGTAGGGCTTGACCACGAGATTCGCTTGCGCGCCCTCGAAGCGCGTTTGGGGATTAACCTCGATGCTCAGTGGATGGATTCTCGACCTCTACCCCTCCCCTGAGGGAATGGTGCTGTGGCTGGCCGGGCGGGAGGGGAAACGCCGCCGGCTGATTGACCGGTCGTTCACGCCGTGTTTTTACGTGCACGGCCCGGAGTTGCGGCTCACCCCGCTGGCGCAGGTCCTTGCAGGACGCGCGGCGGTGAGGTGTGTGTTGACGGAGAAGACGGATATCTGGGATGGCGGTGGGCTCCGAGTGCTCGAGGTCGCGGTGCGCCACCCCACGCAGTTCGCCGCCCTGGCGCGCTTCGTGCACCAATACGATTCCCGCTTGCGGCTTTATAACTCCGACCTGATGCTGGCCCCGATGTATTGCTGGGAGAAGGGCGTGTTTCCATTGGCCAAGGTGGAAGTGGACGAACACGCCGGGGCTGGGGGCTGGGGACTGGGGGCTAGGGCAGGAAAGGCGCCCGGCCCCAATTCCCAGCCCCTGGCCCCTGGCGGGATCGCCCCCGCCTCGCGGGAAGTCCCGCCAGTGGAAGTTGGCGCCCTCAAGAGTTGTGATGACGAATGGGCGACCGACTATGAGCTGCCTCCGCTCCGGATCATGCGGGTACGGTTGGAAGGTCTCTCCAATGTGGACCCGCAACATGGCCGGCGGGGCGCGCTGGAAGTGGAAATCGACGGCGAGTGGCGGGTGCTGGACGATTCCGAGGAGCCGGTCGCGGTGGGTTTCGAGCGTCTGCTGCACGCCCACGACCCGGACATGATCTTGAGCGAGTGGGGTGATGCGACACTGTTTCCGGCGCTGCTCCGGCAGGCCCGGAAGCTGGGCCTCACGCTCTCGCTCAACCGCGACGCGCAGCCCGTGGAGCGCCGCCGCGCGCGCAGTTACATGAGCTACGGGCGCATCCTCTTCAAGGGGAACACCACCACGCTGTTCGGGCGCCTGCACGTGGACACACAGAATTCCTTCATCGCCGAGCAGTGCGACCTGGAGGGTTTGTGGGAACTCGCGCGCGTGACCAAGCTGCCCGTGCAGTATTGCGCCCGCACCACGACGGGCACCGGCATCTCCTACATGCAGATGGAGCTGGCTTACGGCGACGGCGTGCTGATCCCCGAGCAGAAAGCGGAACCCGAAAGCCCCAAGCATCCGGATGAGCTCCTGAGGGCGGATCGCGGTGGATTGGTCTTCCTGCCGCGTCTGGGATTTTTTACCAACGTGGGTGAACTCGACTTTATCAGTGAGTTCCCGAGTATCATGGCGCGGTTCAATATTTCGCCGGAAACCGTCAATTGCGGTTGTTGCCCGGAAGCGCCCCGCATCCCGGAACTCGGCTATCGCATCTGCCAGCGACGGCGTGGAATCAACAGCCGCGTGGTCGAGCGGCTGATCCAGAAGCGGCAGGAATACAAGCGCCAGATGGCGGACGACCGGAAGGGCGGGGTTTTAACCCCGCCCTTCCCAATTCGTGGTGAGGAATCCAGGTTAGCGCCACTGGCGCTTTCTGAAGTTGCGGCTTTTCAATCTGAAGCAGCCGGAAAAGGCGAGAGTTTAAGCTGTCTAACTTGCGCGGCAGATTCCCCCACCGCGCTCCTCGAGCGTCGTCACGCCGCGAAGCAGCGCCGCTCCGCGCTGAAGTGGTTGCTGGTGTGCTGCTTTGGTTACACCGGCTATAAGAACGCCCGGTTCGGCAAGATCGAGGCGCACGAAGCCATCAACGCCCTGGCGCGGGAGAAGCTGCTGGTGGCGAAGGAGACGGCCGAGGCCCGTGGCTACCGCGTCCTGCACGCTCTGGTGGATTCACTCTACGCCCAGAAAGAAGATGCGACGCGGGAGGACTATGAGAACCTGTCGCGGGAGATCGAACAGCGCACGGGCCTGCCCATGGCGCTCGAGGCGGTTTATCGCTACGTCGTTTTCCTGCCCTCGAAACAGTCGCCGGAGATTCCCGTACCCAACCGTTTCTTCTGCGTGCCGGAGGGAGGCGAATTGAAGGTGCGCGGCCTGGAATGCCGTAAGCACGATACTCCGCCCCTGGTGGCGCGCATGCAGCGTGATGCACTGGCCATCCTGGCTGAGGCGCACGACTTCCAGAGCTATGGCCGCAAGCTCGAAGAAGCCCGCGAAGTGCTGGCGCGATATCTGGCGCGGCTGGAGGCAGGAAGCATCAACCTGGAGGAACTCGTCATCAACCGGCGCCTGACGCGCGCCCCGCACGATTACCAGCAGGCAAGCGCGACGGCCATCGCGGCGCAACAGCTCGAGCGCGCGGGCGTCAAGTTGCGTCCCGGAGAAACCCTGCAATACATCATCACAGACGCCAAAGCCGAGTTGCCGGATGACCGCGTCCGCGCCTGGACGCTCTGGGAAGGATGGCACGGTTATGACGTGAAGAAATACCAGGAAGCGCTACGGGAAGCCTTCGAGGCCTTCGAGCACTTTGTCCGCAGCGCGGGCGTCTCGCCTCCCGCGCCTGCGGGACGGGCATCCTGCCCGCGCCCTCTTGCGGGAGCGGGACGCTCCCGCGACAGCGGGCGAGGAGACGCCCGCGCTACATCCCTCTTCAAAACCCCTAGTACCTTTGTGCAGCCACTATTGCTTGACTTTTAATAACCTATTTCCTTACACTTGCCCCGTAGAGGGGGATTTGCCTGCTGGCGATGCTGCTAGGGACGGCCCGCCCGCGCCATGATTTGAAGGGGAGGAAACCTTTGAGCACAAGAACTCTAAGTGCCGCTCTCGTATGGTTCATCTTTCCAGTGGCGCTGGTGCTGGCACAGCAAACACCCCCGGCATCTCCCATCCCTGCGGCCTCGCAATCCCAGGTGGATTGCACCGGGTTTATTACCACAAGTCACGTGCCCACGGAGATTATCGTCCTGGATGGCGCCAATAACGATTTCGAATCGTCTGTCCGCCAATTCACGCCCAGCGAATCAATCTATCTCTACAGCCGCGGCAATCCCGAATTCATAGTGGGCGAGCAATTCTCACTGCTCAGGCCGGCGAAAGAACTCTTCCGCACAACGCGGTACAGCGGCGAACATTGGACCGTCCACACACTCGGCAAGCCCTATGAGGACGTCGGAAGAGTTCAGGTGACTCATCTAACCCCGGAGGGGGCAGTCGCTAAAGTGAGCTTCACCTGTGGGCCGATTTATCCCGGCGATATTGCTGTGCCGTATGTACCCCGAACCATTCCCGACTACGTCCCCGCGAAATTGGACCGCTTCCCCCTCCCCAACGGCAAGATACAGGGGACCATCGCGGCAGCCCGCAACAACTTCGCATCCCTCGCGATGGGAGACATCGTCTACCTTAACTTTGGAGAAAAGAACGGAGCGAGGGTTGGCCAACTGTATCGAGTCTACTACTCCCTTCCCTCCCTTGGGCGCTGGGCGTTGTTCGGTTATCCCTCGGAACCCCGCGAGACCGTGGGAGAGGTTGTGGTCCTCTCCACGCAGGAAAAGTCTTCGGTGGCGATCATCGTGAACTGCACGCGCGACCTCAACGTCGGCTACGGTGTGGAGCTCGAGTAAGTCTTGGTTTGAATTCCCGTTCAGCTTGCAGGCGGGGAGGAATGAGCCCGTGGGGAGGGTTCTTTCAGGACTTGCGCCGTGAAAGCCTGGATCTTTGCGCCGTGCTGCCAGGCATCGGCGGGCAAGCCGGCTTTCAGGCAGGTCTCTTCAAGAAATTGCCCGCGGTCCCAGTTCCATTCCACAGCAACCTGGGGCAGGAGGAGTCCGCGTTGTGCTCCGCGCGAAATCAGCAATCCGTGCCGGCCCACTTCCACCTGCTGCGGAGCAACGTCCACCAGGGGAGACAATATGGAAATCTCGATCCGGAGGGAGGGTAGTTCCGCCGGCGTCACGGGGTCAAAGCGCGGGTCGTCAAGGGCTGCGGCTTTGACGCATTCGCGTACGGTGGCCCAGAGCGGTCTGAGCGCTCCAATATGGCCGATGCATCCCCGCAAGCGCCCCTCCTTATAGAGCGTGACGAAGGCCCCGCAGGGCGTTCGCAGGGCGTCTGCGGGTTCGGCCGCCTCCGACATTCTCCCCAAGCGCACGACCTCCTCGAGAGCGGTTCTCGCCAGCTCGAGCAGCCGATGTTTTTCGGCGTCAGTGAGCTGCAACATCTTTTTCTTCCCGCTCCTTTCCGTCTGTCCTGAGGACGACCCGCTGAATCGGCGCGGGCCGCTTGAGACGCGCATCCAATCTTCTCCAAAAGGAAAAGAAGTACTGCGCCGCAGACGCCAGCGCGAAGAGGACCACCATCCACAAGAGGACATCGCCGAGGGGGCGCAGCAAGGGGTGCCGCTTTTCCAGCACAATGACCGTGATCGCCACAACCTGGGACACCATCTTTGTCTTTCCCAGCTCGGACGCTTCCAGGGTGAACCCTTCCGCAGCAGCTATGCCGCGCAGACCGGACACAGCGAATTCCCTTCCAATGATAACGACCGCCATCCACGCCGCGACCAAGCGAAGGTAGACCAGCGAAATGAAAGCCGCGGAGATGAGCAACTTGTCGGCGATAGGGTCGAGCAGTATTCCCAGCGTCGTCACCTGAGCGCGTTTGCGCGCCAGATAGCCATCCAGTAGGTCGGTGGTCGCAGCGAGCAGGAAAACCCCCACCGCCCAGAGGTCCATGTTGTGACCCGTGGTTAGTAAGAGCACCACCACGATGGGCACGAAGAAGATGCGAAGCAAGGTTAGCGAAATGGGAAGATTCATGCGCCTTTGAGATCTGCCCTTAGCGAAGGAGTGATCGGAAGGGCCCGGTTAGCGCGAGTGCCGCGATGCAACGCCGGGACCAACCACGCTGTCCCATCTAACTATATCGAACGTCCAACGGGGTGTCAACGCGCATCCGGACTCCGGAACTGAAATGCGGGGCAGGTAGTTTTAGAGCCGTGCAGGCAGGCGCCGCTCCGTGTGCTTGCGAAAAACCGCCGCCACCATCGCCTGGCCCTCGATGGCTGGTCGTCGTCGGTAGCCGACGGTGGCGCGGTGTCACCTTGCGTGTCCTGGCGCTCTCTCATGGGCCGGGTCCGTCAGTTGACGGATGTAACATAATCACGCATCGAGCCTAGCTTGAATTCAGCCTGATTTCATGCGCATGGGGAGAAGGATCAGGGCTACGCGCCGCCCGCCCGATTGCTTAAACTTTGTGCAAAACTCACGCCATTTGGGGTGTTTTTAGGCCCCTGGCAGGGAGGGACCATTTCAATCCAAATCGCATGGGGTCGGGTTCGTAATTAATTGAAAACACAATATTAACGGGTAGAATCTCCACGGCAGCCGCATTTTTGGCGGGTGCGAGCAGGTTTGCGATCTGACGATGCCGCCGGATGTTTTCCACATAATTTTCCACAAGCTGTTTTGGCCTGAAAACGCTGGGATTCATGGGTCCCTGACCGTCTTTTCTTCCGCGTTTTTCAGCCGCTGCCAAAGTGATTCGCGCAGGCGTGCCCGGACTCTTACCCGGTCGTCTTCGTATTGGGTCGACAGCACAACACCGGAGCGATGCAGCAAAGCCAAGCTCTCGCCGTCCGCCGGCGAGAATTCGACGTCAGCCTCGATTACCGGATCCTCGGCCAACGATTGATCGATTCGTCGCAACAGGACGTCAAGGCCTTCACCCGACCGGGCGGAGATCCAGACATCTTGAGGACCGGCGGGAAGCCGCTTCCTGCTGGTGGTGTCCACAAGATCGATCTTGTTCCAGAGGTGAAGCCGGGGAGTGGCCCCCACGTTCAGGGTTTCCAGCAAAGCCTCCACGGCGCCATCCTGGGACTCGTGTCGCGAATCGGAGGCATCGGTAATATGAAGTAAGAGGCTGGCGTCCTCCAGCTCCTCCAGTGTGGCGCGGAAAGCGGCGACGAGGTGGGGAGGCAGCTTTTGAATAAATCCCACCGTATCGGAGAGCAAAACGGGCCTTCGCGATTGCACCGGCAAAGCGCGCACCGTTGGGTCGAGAGTGGCGAAGAGGCGCGAAGAGGTGAGCACACTCGAGGAGGTCAAAACGTTGAAGAGGGTGGATTTCCCCGCGTTGGTATAGCCGACCAGAGCCACCGTGAGAAATTGCTGATCTCGCCGACGCGCCCGATGCAAAGCGCGTTGCGAGCGAACCTTCTCGATTGCCGTGCGCAGCGAGCGGATACGTGCCCGAATGCGCCGGCGGTCATACTCCAACTGCTGCTCACCAGGCCCGCGCGTGCCGATGCCGCCGCCCAGGCGGGAGAGTTCGGTGCCGTGTCCCCCCAGTCGCGGCAACAGATAGTTCAACTGGGCCAGTTCCACTTGCAACTGCCCCTCCCGGCTCCGAGCGCGACCGGCAAAAATATCGAGAATCAGTTGAGTCCGGTCGATCACCCTCAGGTCCAATTCGCGCTCCAGGTTGCGCAGTTGCGAGGGCGTGAGGTCATGGTCAAAGATGACCAGGTCCGCGGCGGCGGCGCGCGCGGAATTCCGGACCTCGTTCAATTTGCCTCTGCCCAGCAGGGTTGCCGGGTCGGGTTGCGGAGACCTTTGGAGCAGAGAGCCCACAATGTGCGCCCCTGCTCCCACCGCCAACTCGCGGAGTTCTTGAAAAGAATCCTCAGCCTCCGGTCTGCCAAGCATCCGGTCCGAACGCAGCGATGGTTCCCAACCTGCCAGAAAAGCCTTCTCGAATTTTTGTGTGCGGCGAATCCTCTTACTCCTCCGATGCCGCGGACCCGGGGACATTTCCGGCGCGCGGTAGCACCACGGTAGCAATGGCGTGCTTGAAAACCAACTGTTCCTGGCCGCTGCCCTCCAGGATCAAGGAATACTTATCAAAACTGCGGATGCGGCCGGTGAGCTTGACACCACTTGAGAGATAGATCGTGACCACAAGCTTTCCCTTGAGCACGGTATTCAAAAATCCATCTTGGATATTCTGCGGCGGCTTCTCCATTTTTTCACTCTTTCCTGGTACAGGCCCCATCATCCCTTGTCCTGGTCTGGAATTTGAACGTTAAGCTCCGGAGTCTGTAATTCGGGTCCTCTCCCCGGTGCGGCGATCCCTATGTCATGCAAAAGCTCGATGACTTGGCTTTGGACCCGCGGGTCGTCGCCAAACCCGCCCAACCAGATGATTCCCGCCTCGTGCCGAAACCAAGTCATCTGCCGTTTGGCGTATTGCCGGGTGGCCACCTGAGTTTGAAGAATGGCTTCCGGCAAGCTCAATTCCCCTTTGGCTACAGCGCCGGCTTGGCGGTAGCCCAGCGCCCCGAGGGACTTGATGCGGCTCGAGTCCTCACGCGCCAGCAGGGCGCGTGTTTCCTCCACCAAGCCCCGCGCGAACATCCACTCCACGCGCCTGTCAATGCGCTGGTAGAGCTCCTTTCTTTCGGGATGCAACCCCACTTTGACGACTCGGTATCCTTCCAGGCCACTCCGGCCGCGCGCCTGCATTTTGGAGATAGGAGTCCTGGCCAGAATGCACACCTCGATCGCGCGCACTGCTTTCTGCGTATCCCGGGGCTGAATCCGGACGGCGGACTCGGGATCAAGCCGCTTCAGAAGGCGGTGCAGAAACTCGCGGCCTCTCCGCTCTGCGAGGGCACGCAACCGGTCCCTCAACTCCTCAGAGCGGGGCGGGCCGTCGAACAGCCCCATGAAAACTGCGCGCAGATAGAGCCCCGTGCCGCCGACAAAAACAGGCAACCTCGCTCGTTCTTTGATTCCCGCCAGTACGCGCAGGGCCTCCCGACGGTAGTCTCCTGCCGTAAATTGCTCCTCGGCTTCGAGACAGTCCAAGAGGTGATGGGGAACGCCGCGGCGCTCTTCCGGCGCGAGTTTCCCCGACCCGATGTCGAATCCCCGGTAAACCTGCACCGAGTCGTAATTAACGATTTCTCCGTCCAGCGACTCAGCCAGGGCCAGGGCTAGGGCCGATTTCCCGGCAGCCGTGGGACCGACGATGGCGACCAGAGGAGCGCCCCTTTCTATCGCCACCACCACACCAGACGCAGCTCGCGCAGCAGCAGGATTCCCAGAATCACCGTGAGCAGGAGAAAGCAGCCCAGTAGCTGAATTCGAGAAAAGCGAAGCATTGTCGGTTTCCTCTGTCGTGGGCTTCATGGCGAGGCCGAAGCTCGGCGAGTTGGAATGTGAAGCGTGTGCGCTCACTTGCCTGGAAAGCCACTCCCAATTCGTGATTTTAACATACCCTGGAGTGCGTGCACGGTCGGAGCCGCTGCGAAGTGCGGAGCAGGGACCTTCACCCGCTTGGACTTTAGACTTTCGACTGTCAACTCTTGACTGTCAACTGCCCATTATGAATTACTGCCCTACAGTCATGTTGTACAGGAAGATAAACTGTAAAACAAGATGGTTGCCGGTGAACTCCTCCGGCAAGGGCGGGAAGGGGATCGAAGCGTGGATGCCTGCAAGAGCCGCACGGTCGAGCGGGTCGGCGCCTGACGAGGCTACCAGTCGCAGTTGGGGCACGGTTCCGTCTTTGAGGATCTCGAAGACAATGCCCACCCTGCCTTTTTCCCCCAAGCGTGCAGATTCCGGAATCACCGAGTACCAATTCCGGCGCACGATGTAAACAATGCGCGAGAGGTAGGGACCGAAATCCACGCCGCGTGTATCGGAGAGGATAATGGGTCCTTCCGTGGAGAAGTTCGGCTCGAGATTCCGAAACTCCGCACTGCCATCTCCGTAGCCTTCGCCGCTGCCACTGCCGCTGCCGCCCGCATAGCGCCTGCCACGCGCAGCGGACTGCAACGACTGCTGGACAGCCTGGCCAGAAGTGAGGTTGGGCAGGTTCAAGCCGGGACCGCCGCCACCTGCATTAGGCTTGACGTCGTCGAGTCGCAGGCTGCTATCGTTCTTAGGTTGCGCAGGGGGCTGGTTCGACGGCTGATTGCCAGCAGGCGGGGTATTACCGCCACCGGGTAGCGGAGTGGGGGCAGCGGCTGGAGGTTTACCGCCCCCGGCAATTTCCGGCAATTTCGTGTTGCCGAGTGAGTACGGCATGTGCAGGCCGTTCGGGTTGATGATGGGCGAGCGGCCTTGGGCCCGACGGTTCCGGTCGGAAAGTGGGGAGTTCTCCGGTGGCGGCTCCCTCAACCGGCGCAAAACCTCCGGGGGTAGCAAGAGGAATGAGTACTGTTTCTGGGGCGCCGCTCCGACGGGAATTCCTATCATCTGCTTTCCGCGGCGCAGCAAATCGGGTGAGAAGACGAGAATCAACACCAGGATTCCGTGGAAGATCACCGAAAGCAGGTACATCGTCCGGCGCCGCCACTTTATGGCCTCCGGATCCAGGTCCAGCACTAGCACGTAATCCTGCCAATCCTCCGGGACATCGTTGGGCTGTGAAGCAGTCGGAATCGAGGGGGTCTCCGGCTTCTCAAAGGGCAACATGAACTGGTTGGGATCCGGAGCCAAGGGAGGCGTGTCCGTGGGGGACAGAGTGACCTTTCCCCGGCGATACTCTTTCGGAACGGTGATTTTCGGTTCGCGGATACTCCCCAAAATCTGCCGAAAAATGGAAACGGGTGCAAGGGTGGTATCCACGAAGGTGAAGTGGTACTCAGGCCCGGGTATAGGAGGACTTCCGGTTGGCCTTGCGTCCGCCGTGTCCTTTCCCTGGTAATACTCTTTCGGAACGGTGATCTTGGGTCCGCGGAGCCTTTCCAAAATCTGCCGGAAAATTGAAACGGGTGCAAGGGTGGTATCCACGAAGGTGAGATGGTACTCAGGCTCGGGTACGGGGCGACTTCTGGTCGGCGTAGTGTCCACGCTGGTCCCGGCCTCGGTATCACTGGTTGGCCTTACACTCATGTCTAGATTTCCCCGCTTTGGCCTACCGGCCGGCCCAGGCGAACATTCACTTTGCCCGCATGTTCTTCGATGCACTTCATCACGCCCTCGGCCAAAGCGAGCGCTCGCTGGCCCTCCGGCCCCCCCACCAGAGGCTCGCGCCGGGTTTGGACCGATTCAACAAAAGCTGCGAGTTCTAATTGAAGGGGGTCCAAGGGCTTGGTTTCGAGCTTCTGAAAGGTGATGCGGGGCGTGGGGCCGCCGTTATCCACCTTCAAAAGCGCTGCATCGCGTCGCGTAAAATCAATGGAAACATACTCGTAGGGCTGAAAATAACGGAACTTTCGTATCCGTTCCGTGCTGACGCGGCTGGCGGTTAAGTTCGCCACCGCGCCGCATTCAAACTCCACGCGGGCATTGGCAATGTCAACTTTATCGGAGAGCACCGGCAACCCCACCGCGCGCACATCACAGACCGCTGAATTGACCATCCACAGCACCAGATCGAGGTCGTGGATCATCAGGTCGAACACCACGTCAACATCCAGGCTGCGCGCGCTAAACACGCCCATGCGATGGACTTCAAAAAACAGCGGCTGGCGGGTTATGGCCATGGCAGCCACCACGCCGGGGTTGAACCGCTCGAGGTGTCCGACTTGCAAGATACGACCCTGGCTCTTGGCTAGAACCGTCACTTCCTCAGCCTCTTCCAGGGTACGCGTGATAGGTTTCTCGAGAAGAACATCCACGCCGTGGGCAAAGGCCTGGCGCGCGGCCTCGGCGTGGCTGGTGGTGGGTATAACCACGCTTACGGCACGAACTGCGCCCCACACCTCCTCCAGGCTCGCGAAGGCCCGCACGCCTAGTTCAGCCGCCAGTTCCCTGGCTCTTTCGGGGCGAAGGTCGTAAACTCCCACCAGCTCCGCTCCCGGGACCTGCGCGAACCCTCGCGCGTGTTTTTTGCCGTGCTCACCAACCCCGAGCACGGCTACTGCAACTTTTTCACTCAACTCCATCCTCGTGGAAAGTGCAAATCAGAAACTCGAAACTAGAAAATGCAAAATGGAAACTCGAAAATGGAACCTGGAAACTGTCATGTACCCTTTGACGTTCAAACCTGTCGTATCCAGGTTCGAGTTTCGATCTTCCGTTCTCTCAATCCTTCATCCCTACGATAGCGATTCCCGCCGCGTCCGCTTCCTCGATCATGGCTTGGCGTTCAAACAGCAGCGTCTTGCCCGCGTCCACAGCCAGCACCTGAGCGTTTGACCGTCGCATCACCTGAATAGTCTTCAGGCCCACCACGGGGACGTCAAAGCGCATGTCCTGGCGGGGCTTACTTACTTTGACGACCACCAGTCTCCGCCCGTTACTCAGGCTAGCCGCGCGCTCGATGGTGGCGTCCGTCCCTTCCATAGCCTCCACGGCCACGCAAGCGCGGTCAGACACCACGATGGTTTGGCCGATATCGAGGCCGGCAAGCTTCTTGGCGATCTCGCGGCCGTAGGCGATATCCGATTGGTCTTCAACGTCCGGCACGCGGCGCGTGAGTGGACCGGCCTGCGGAAGCAGCGGCTTCAGGAAAAGCGTTGAATCAACCACCTGGATTCCCCGGCTTTCGAGCATGCCCACGAATACCCCAATCAGCGAGTCCGTGTTCTTCCGCTGCAGACTTTGCAGGGCACGGCTCACCACCCCATCCTGTTTGATGGAACTGAAGAGTTGCGCGTGCTTCACCTGGCCGGCCAGCACCACTTTGCTGGCGCCTTCGGCGACCAGGAGGTCCAGGAGCTTGGAAACTTCGCCCAAGCTTAGCCAGTGAATGGCGCTCGCCAGGGTTGCAAGTTCCGGCGATGCTTCTTCCTTGATGCCCACGACCAGGGGATCGATGCCTTGGTCCCGCGCCGCTTCCAGCACCAGAAAGGGGAAATGTCCGTTCCCCGCAATAATGGCATATCGGTCTTCTGTCACTTCACGACACCACGTTCAGAAGTCCGGATGAATTCCACCAAGGCCCGCACGTGGTCGGACTTGAAGGCGGAAGACTGGATGGCTTCCAGTGCCTGGGTGGTGTTGAGCTTAGCTCGGCTCAGCAAGCGGAAGGCGCGCTCCAGGTCCTTCAAGTCGTCGGCGCTCAGGCCTCGCCGTTCGAGCCCCAGGCGGTTGGCTCCGAGAACGCTCAGCGGGCGGGGGGCGGAAGTCTTCGAGTAAGGGAGGATGTCCTGGTTCACGACGCTGTAACTTCCCAGGAAACTGTAGGCGCCGATGCGGCAGAATTGGTGAATCCCGCAAAAAGCACCCACCGAGGCGTGATCCTGAATCTCGACGTGGCCTGCCAGCGAGGCCCCGTTCGCCATGATGACATGGTTTCCCACGCGGCAATTGTGCGCGATGTGAACGTAGGCCATCAGGAGGTTATGGCTGCCGATTGCCGTGATCCCATCTCCCTCCTCCGTGCCGCGGTGAATGGTGACGAACTCGCGAATGGTATTGCCGTCGCCGATCTCCACGCGTGTCGGTTCGCCGCGGTATTTCAGATCCTGGGGAGCAAGTCCGATCGAGGCGTAGGGGAAGATGCGATTTCCACTGCCCATTCGCGTATTCCCCTCCAGGACACAGTGGGACATCACCTCACAGTCCTCTCCCAGTTCCACGTTTTTCCCGATCAGGGAATAAGGGCCCACCGTCACGTTGCCGGCGAGCCTGGCGTTGGGGTGAACGATTGCTGTGGGATGAGCCTTCATTGACCTGGTTGACCCGGGCGGTCCGAGATGGCAAACGTCACAATCGCTTCCGCCACCAACTTCCCGTCCACGGTAGCTTGACCGTTCATCTTTCCAAAATTGGTGCGCCGGTTCAGTAATTGCATCTCGACTCGAAGTTGATCGCCCGGCAGCACGGGACGGCGAAACTTGGCGTTCTCGATGGTGGTAAAATAGATTAGTTTCTTGTCCTTATCCGGCATGTCACGGTAGATCATCACGCCTGCCACCTGGGCCATGCATTCAATGATCAACACCCCAGGCATGACCGGCGCGCCGGGGAAATGGCCCTGGAAAAACGGCTCGTTGATGGTGACGTTCTTGAGCCCGACAATGCGTTTGTCGCCGTCGATTTCCACGATGCGGTCAACCAGCAAAAACGGATAACGATGTGGTAGAAAGCTCATGATATCCATAATGCTGTAAACGAAATGCTTCTCCGTATTGGGGATTGCCTCTGGATCAGCCACACTTCACCGTCCGATTCGATTTCGGCCCTTAAAGACGCCCGGCAAGCTTTTGTCTTCAGCCTGCGTAACACATGGCAGCGGCTGTAAACGACCGTTCCGCCATTATAAACGAAACCCACTCGCCTTGCCTTCCAATCTGCCCCGCGCCTTGGTACTGGTAGCGCCGGCCTCCAGGCGGGCATTTGCCCCGACGAGTCGCGGCGCTATGCTCAAAATGGGACACTACCGGCGCCGTGGCAGGGGTGTGACCCTTGAACCTATGTTAAACTGGCTGGGATTACGGCCACTGAAGAAGCACTGCGTGTGATTCCGACGTCGCCATGGATGCCGGTTTATGCATCGAAGCTTCGGATTGACAGGTGGGATCGCATCCGGCAAGAGCACCGTGGCGCGCTTCCTGGAGGCGCTGGGCGCCAAGGTGATTGATGCTGACCGCGTCGGCCACGAATTACTCCAGTCGTCCAACCCGATCCACCACAAAGTCGTCTCGCACTTTGGGCAGGAGATTTTGGAGCCTGGTGGTGAAATCGACCGCGGGCGGCTGGGCTCCATAGTCTTTACCGACCCGCAGAAACTCAGCGATCTTAACTCGATCCTGCATCCCAGCCTGATCGCCCGCGTCGGGGAACTCACAGAGGAGTTGCGCTCCCGCCACCCTCGAGCTGTGATCCTTGTGGATGCAGCGCTTATCTACGAGGCCGGTATCGCGGACTGTTTCGCCAAAATCCTGGTGGCATGGTGCAGGCCCGAACAACAAATCGAACGGCTGATGGCGAAAACCGGCCTCTCCCGCGAAGATGCACTCCGGCGCAGGGCATCCCAGATTCCGCCCGAAGAGAAGCGCCGCCGCGCCGATTACGTGATTGATTGCTCGGGAAGCCTTGAGGAGACGCAAGCGCAGGTGGAGGCCCTCTACCCGGAAATCAAACGCCTGGCGGAAGGTTAAGTGCTCGCCTCGGTTTTCTAATTTCAAACTTCCAATTTCCCATGCCGCTGGCGGGTGCGCAAAGCCCACTCCTCGCCTTGTCGCCGGAGGTCATCGAGAGTGTTCTGCACTTGCTTCAGCTTTTCGGCCTGTTCCTCCTCGCCGGCCTGCGGTGAGACTACGATGGGCGGCGCGATGAACATCGCGGCCTGCGCGAACGGGTGAGGGAACTGCGTCAAGTCCCAGGTGCGGCGAAATACATAGGCGCGGCGCAAGGCGACGTGGAAGCAGAGGATGGCGGCCCCGGTGGCTTTGGAAAGCATCACCGACCCGCGTTTGGCAACGTAGCGCGGGCCGCGCGGGCCGTCGATGGTGAAAGCGGCATCTCTTCCGTTTCTCAAGCACTCGATCATCTCCGTCAGGGCTTGCGAAGCTCCGTGAGTGCTCGAACCGCGCGCCGCACCGTAGCCATGCTTCCGGATAATCCTGGCGATATATTCGCCATCAAAATTCTGACTCGTCATCACCACGATTCCGCGTCTTCTCCAGAACCAGCAGGCGGAAAAGATTTCGCGATGCCAGAAGGTGTAAATGATCCCTTGGCCCTTTGTCGTGGCTGCTTCCCAGTTCTCCCAACCGTAAACTTCCCATCGCAGGCTGCGCCCGATCAGCAGCACGGCCAGCCAACCGGCCCAACTTGCAAGCCATATTTGAACCCGCTCCCCTAAACGGAAGGCTCGCGGGTTCTCACGCAGGCGCACCTCCTGCTTGGAGGATGGGGCGACCTCTCTTTCCATTTGCGTGGCTGGAGTTTTGGGAAGCGGGTCGGGCATAGCGGCTAGGGTTCTAGTTGGATCGGAAGCCGTGGAGCTTCAGTCCCGGAATGTGGCTGAAGTCGCGGTCTAGAGTAAAGAGCGAGCAGCGCTCGCGGAGGACCACGGCCGCAAGGAGACAATCTCCGACTCCGAGTTTATAGCCGCGCGCATCTGCTTCCGCGGCGATCTCTCCCGCCTTAACCCAGCTCGTTCGATCGATTTCCAGATAGAAGAGCGGTTCCATGGCGTCCAGCATCAGGCTGAGCTGGTTTGGCGTCCGGCAGCCTCGGCGAAGTTCCGCCAGGACCAGCCCGGCGGTCGCAACCGCCTCGCTCCGGAGCAGGCCATCCATCTCCTTTTCAATCAGCTCGTCTTTCCGCCGGAAATATTCAATCCACACCGAGGTGTCAACGAGGACGAGCAAAGTTGCGGCTCCACCCTTTCCTGAGCGTTTTCCAATCCAAATCAAACCCGATCTTCCCCTTAAGGGCTATGAGCTTCTCGATCTTCCTTCGCCGGACATAATCCTGCAGCGCCTGGCGAACTGCTTCGGTCTTTGTAGAGGCGCCGGTCTCCTTCATCACTAAAGCCAGGGTGCCGTCGTCAATGTTGAGAGTAGTGCGCATGGCCAATCCTTTGCATGTCCGCGACCGTTGATGATATGCTCCCCGTGGCATACGAAACACCATGAATCGTATGCTCAATAAACCATACCATGATGGGGTCCGGGCTGGCAAGCGGCGTCGGGCCGCTACGCACCGCGGCGATCGCTTCTTGCGCACCTGAAGACGTTTGGCCCCGCCTCCTCAGCCTTCGCAACCAGCCACGAAACCAGCCTGTTGAGAGAGACGAGATGGTTCCCCTGGTTGTGGAAAAACGAAGCCATTGATGGGGGGGCTTGCAAAGCCCTTTATTGGGGGAGTCCAGCCATCTGCTGCCTCATCGCATCCGCCACGGAGGCATTCGAGCCGAATTCCCGCTGAATTTGCTCGTAAAGCTGCCGAGCCTGCCCCGGCTGTGAGTCTTTCAAGGCATCAGCCAGCCCTAACAGGGCGCTGGCCTTCGGCACTGCCAGGTTGGGATGATCGGCGAGGTTCTGATAGATTTTGACAGCTTCCTGTTTCTTGCCCGTCTTAAGGAATTCACCGGCCAAGGCGAACTGAGCCAGCGCGGCAATCTCCGGGTCGCCATCACGACTGGCCTCTTGCAGGGCATTAACGGCCGCAGGAGAATTCCCCAGCAGCGATTCGCACATCCCCACGTGGTAACGCGCAATGCTCACGGCTTTGGGCCGAGGGAACATCCGGTATTTGAGCACAATGGCGTTGAACTGTTCCAGCGCCCTCTGGTACTTTTCCTTTGAATTCAAGAAAGTTTCCGACTCACCGCCTAGTGTATCGGGGGTGATACTTCCCACATAGGCTTGGAAAGTCCTCAAGGCGGCAGCGAGTTCGATATCGGCGCCGGTCTCCTGCTGGCTGAGGTAGTACTTCAGCCCCCCCGCCGCGCCCACCACCACAACGACCAGGATGACCACCGTCAGGATTTCCCTGAGATGTGCCTTCAGGTACTGCTCGAGATTGTCCAGAGTTTCACGAAGCTCGTCATGTTTCAGTTCGTGGCGGGTCTGCCGGTCCATTGCGCTGTCTCCTCAATGCAACGAAATCAACTCATCTTAGCAACCCTAGGCCTGCAAAGCAATTATGAATAGTGAATGGTGAATTGCGATCTGGCTTGTCATCCCGAGCGAAGAGAGGAATCTCGCTCTGCGCCGGGTTGAAGCTCAAGGCAGACTAGAGGGTAAGTCGGAAGAAAGAATCAGGGCGAGATTCCTCGCTTCGCTCGGAATGACACGGTCAGTTTGTGCATCGTAGTTTGCTATTCGCTATTCACTATTCACAATTCACTATTCTTTGATATAGGTGACTCAGCCCCAGCAACTTGTTATATTTTCTAGGTACGAGCTATCGCAAGCTGATTGCCATCCATAAGCCGGGGTCCGATGCAAACCGAGCGTCGTTGCGAACAATGCGGGCAATTGATACCTTGGGGCGAACAAAAATGCCCTGTCTGCGGCGAGAACGGCAGTTTCTTGTGGTCGGCGCCGCGCAACGAACTTCTTCTATGGAGTGTTTTAGTTTTGATCATTTTGTTTAGCATTACTGCTTTTTCGGTGCAGGCCTATCGCGCCAAGGAACTCGAGCTCGCCCGGCAGTGGTACACCTCGGGCGAGCGAGAACTAAGGGCGGGCCGCGCTGAAGCAGCCCTGGAGGATTTCCGATCCGCGCTGGTGTACGCGCCGGATGACTCCCTCATTGAATTACAGTTGGCATACGCGCTCGCGGCCGCCGGCCACGTCCTCGAAGCGCGCGCCTACTTACTCGGCTTGTGGGAAAGGGAACCAGGCAGCGGCACGGTTAACCTGGAGTTGGCGCGGCTGGCCGCCCACTCGAGTTCGGTGCCGGAGGCGGTTCAGTATTATCACGATGCCATCTATGGGCAATGGGATGATGATCCCGCCGGGCATCGTCGCCGGGCCGGCTTGGAGCTGGCGGAATTCCTCCTGAGGGTTGGGCAAAAGGCTCAGGCGCAGGCCGAATTGATCGCGCTGACTGCCGACTTGCCACCCGACCCGGCGCTCGAAACGCAGGTGGCTACGCTTCTGCTGGAAACAGCAGAGTATGAACATGCCGCGCCCCTTTTCCGCCAGGCTCTGCGGCTTCGCCCCAACTACGCACAGGCGTTAGAGGGGGCTGGAGAAGCGAGTTTCGAGATGGGCAATTACCGTGACACCCGGCTCTATCTTGCCCGTGCTAAGCGTGAAGGCGCTCTTGCGCCTCAGTCTCAATCGCGTTTGGAGACAGCCACTTTGATTCTGGAGAGCGATCCGCTAGCGCCTCGGCTGAGCGGCCAGGAGCGCGCCACGCGCGCTCTCCAAGCCTTTACCCAAAGCATGGAGAGGCTGAGTGGGTGCGCTGCGGCTCGCGGCGTATCACTCGAAAATGGCCCGCAGCAGTCCGACCTCCAGAAAGTGGATGCACTCGCGTTGGCTCTCCAACCCAAAGTGCGCGAGCGTAACCTGGCCCGCGATCCTGACTTGTTGCTCAAGGTGACGGACATGGCTTTTGAGATCGAGAAGGTCACGGCACGCGTGTGCGGGGAACCGCAAGGCGTGGACCTCGCGCTCTTACTCCTCGCACGCCTCCAGGAAGGACGAAACGAATGAGCCCCCTCCCCAGCACACCACCGGCTTCCCAGACTCAGAGGAGTTTGATCTCCCGTAGGGGCAGAATTTTGGTGGGGATGCGAAGGCGGCTGCACTTCGGCCACAGTGAGTGGACCCTGGGTGAGCAGCAGGTTTTTCTCCTGTTGGCAGTGATCATTGGTCTTTTCTCAGGGCTGGCAGTGGTTTTATTCCGCATCTCAATTGAGTTCACGCGCCTCCGGCTGCTCGGGTCCGGCTTGCGCCTCGCGCCATTGCGAGCCCTTCTGGTACCCTCCGCCGCCGGGCTGGGTGTGGCTCTGTTGGTCATGAAAGTCTTTCCGCGCGCTCGGGGCAGCGGGGTGAATCAGACTAAGGCCGCCGTCTATATTTACGATGGGTATGTTCCCTTCCGGACCGTCATCGGAAAGTTTGTGACCTGCGCGCTGGCCATCGGCAGCGGGCAATCCCTCGGCCCGGAAGACCCTTCTCTGCAAATGGGCGCCGGTATTGCTTCCGCGCTGGGGCGGCGCATGCGTTTTTCACGGGACAAGGTAAGGTTGATCGCTCCTGTGGGAGCTGCGGCAGGACTGGCGGCGGCGTTCAATGCTCCGATTGCGGCTGTGCTGTTCGTGATTGAGGAGGTTATAGGAAAGTGGTCCGCCGGGGTGCTGGGGGCCATCGTTCTTTCTGCCGTCTCCAGCGTCGTGGTGGCGCGCTGGTTCCTGGGAGACCAGTCCCTTTTCCGCATACCCATCTATCATCTGGTTCATCCTGCGGAGCTGCTTGCTTACGCTGCTCTCGGCGTCATTGGCGGGATTGCCTCGTTGGTCTTCGTGAAGCTGATAGCGTACACGCGCCCGCGGCTCATGGCTCTCCCGCGTTGGACGCATTACTTTCAGCCGGCTCTGGCCGGCCTGGCCATCGGAGTGATTGGGATTTGGTTCCCGCAGGTCATGGGCGCCGGTTATCAATATATCAACCAGGCCATGCACGACCAATATCCCTGGCGCATACTTCTGCTTCTTGGGGCGTTGAAGATCATTGCGACGTCTCTTTCTTTTGTGAGTGGAACTCCGGGCGGCATGTTCGCTCCCACGCTTTTTATCGGCGCCATGATTGGAGGCGCGGTGGGCCGGGTGGAGCACCACTTCTTCCCCTGGCTCACCGGCTCGGTGGGTGCCTACGCCCTGGTAGGGATGGGAACGTTGTTCGCCGGCTTCCTGCGCGTCCCCATGACTTCCGTGTTCATGGTGCTGGAGGTCAGCGGCAATTACTCGATTATCCTGCCGGTGATGATCTCGAACACTATTGCATACTTGATTTCCAGGCACTATCAGCGCACGCCTCTCTTCGATCTCCTTTCGAAACAGGAGGGCGTGGACCTCCCTTCCATGGAAGAACGGCGCGAGGAGCAAGCCCTACTCGTCGAGGATGCTATGCAGCCGTGCCAGGACCCCATCCTGAGTAGCCAAGATTCCGTAACCGAAGCGCTCTCCCGCCTGGAAAGCAGCGCGGGCGATTTTTTCTTTGTCGAGGATGGCCGAGGAAAATGGTACGGGGTCACCAAGGATATGCTGCGAGAGGCCGTCCTCGCGTGGGATTCTGACGTAGCGGTCGGAAGCGTTCTCCGTGGGCCGCCTCTTCCCCACGTCCATCCCGACCACGCCCTGGATGTGGCGCTGAGTCGGCTTGGTGATACGCCCTTCCTACCCGTGGTGCATCGAGCTGACCTGACCAAGCTGGAGGGGATCGTGTCGCTTGAAGGAATTTTGAAAGCCTACCGGGAAGCGCAACCACACTCTCGCAAATTTATCTGAACGCTTTGGTCGGCAAGCCTGTCTTCCCTTACGAGGGCCGCAATGATCGATGCCGGGCAGGTGATTTTGAGCGAGTCCGTTTCGACGACTGAGGCCGGAAGGGACGAACTCGAGGTCACAGTTCGGGAACAGGCCCGGCTGGTCTACAAAATTGCCTACTCGGTGTTGCGGAATCATCACGATGCGGAGGACGTGGCGCAAGAGACCTTTCTACGTTTCCTGCGCCAGCGCAAACGCTGGGCGGAGATACACGACCGGCGAGCCTGGCTGGCCACCGTGGCGTGGCGGGTGGCGCTGGACCGAAAGAGAATGCCGGCCGAGGTCACCATCGAGGACGCGGCGGAGGTTGTGAGCAAACTGCGGGCAGATGGCGCTGCGGCGGATGAGATCGCGGCGAGCCGTCAGATGATGTCACTGCTGGAGCGGCTGGTCAATTCACTTCCCCGGGATCTCCGCGAGGCATTGGTTCTCTCGACCACGGAAGAACTCACCTCGGCGGAAATCTCGCAGGTGCTGGGAATCCCGGAGGGTTCGGTCCGGAACCGATTGCTGCGGGGGCGCAAAATCTTGCGCCAGAAACTCGCAGCACTGTTGGAGCATAAACATGCACGATGACAAACCAGATCCATTCGTGGATGACTTGCTCGAGACCTCGCTGAAGCGATATCACGGCAAAGAGCCGCGCTCAGGGCTGGAGATGCGAATCCTGGCCGCTATTCGTTCCCGGGAGCGCGCCGCGCGGCGCCGCTGGTTGGGTTGGGCCGCAGCGGCATGCGCAGGAATATTGGCGATTATCGTTTTGACGCTGCATTTCGCCCCTGCTCCGCATCGACAACTCACACCCAGCGCCGAGTTGTCGCCCAAGGAATCCGGCGCTCAGAGAGCCCCGCTACAGGCCGCAAAGCCGTCGACGCCTGCGATGGCCTCTCAACAGCAACTGCGGTTGGGCTCACGCGGACCAGCAGCTCGGGTCCACAGGGTTGCGACGCGCCAACCACGTCCGGAGCAATTTCCCACTCCCTCGCCGCTCACAGAGCAGGAGAGGCTGCTGTTGGCGTACCTCAACAAAGCGACCCAGCCCGATTCAACTTCAGGAACAGATGCGAAAGCTATTAACGATTTGGAAGTCCCGGAAATCAATGTTGCTGCCTTAAAGATAGAACCGCTCGAGGACTCTCAATCCGAACAGGGAAAGTGAGGAGGAACTTATGAGAAGGGCTATATCAATGAGATTCGTAATCGGGGTAATGGCTTTCTGCTTGCCCCTGATTCCGAACACAGCATCTGCTCAGCAAGAAAAAGGCAAAGAGGCGGCCACGACAGAGCAGAAACCCGTCGTGGCATACCGCATCGAATTTAACGTGCGAGAGATCGAAAATGGGAAGCGATTGAATTCTCGAAACTACATCATGGTGGTTGAAGATGGGCAATATAGCAGAATTCGAGTCGGCAATAGCGTGCCGTATCAAAATGCCGAAAAGGTTCAGTATCGGGACGTGGGGATGAACATCGACTGTCGGCCTCATGGACGAGAGGACAGCGTAGTACTCGACATCAACATGGAATCCTCGAGTGTCGTCGCGCAAGAACAGCTCCCAGCAGCCACTACCAGCCCGGTGCTGCGGCAACAGAGGAGTAACATTACCTCCGTTGTGACACCCGGCAAGCCCACACTTGTCGCCAGTATGGACGATGTGGTAACCAACCGGCGTTTTGAAATTGAAGTGACAGCGACAAAGGTGAAGTAGCGATGAAGCGGGATCGGCCTCTGGAGTTTCTGACGTTATTTGCCCTCTCCCGAGGGGAGAGGGTGGACCGCGATCCCGATTCACTTCATCGGGACGCGGGCCGGGTGAGGGGTCAGTTGCACGGCGAGGAAGGATCTGACAGGCCGATTAAAGCAGGTAACCCCTCACTTGGTTCTCCCGCACCTGCGGGTCACTTGGTCAGCTTGGCCCGAACTGACCCGTCGTCAGCCCGATAGCTTCCCGCACTTTGCGCACGAACTCCTCTGCATCCTCCAACACCAACCCGTTCGGAATCCGCAGCAAGCCTATGCCGAGCGTTCTCAAATAGTCCTCTTTTGTTGCGTCTGTGCGCATTTGGCTTGGCTGCGAGTGAACACCACCATCAAGCTCGATCGCCAGTCGGTGTTCGAAGCAGTAGAAATCGACGACCCAGTTTTCGGCCGCGCAACAAATACCAAGCCGCTTTTTCAGCTTCCGTTTGGCTGCGCCGCAATTCGCGGACGCGGGGGGTTGGGATGCGCACGGGCAAAGTATAACAGTACTGCGAACGGCTGCGAATAATTGGGCGGCGCCGTCGAAGTAACCCCTCACCCGGCCCGCACCGGCTGGTGAAAGCGCCGGTCGCGGTCCACCCTCTCCCCTCGGGAGAGGGCTATGTTCCCGACATCTGCCCCCTGTGTCCAGCCGAAGATGTTTGCGCGCCAGTTCGTCCACTCGATGTTCGAGCAGATTACGGATGGAGAGCATCGCCTGGAGACTTCCGTCTTTCGCCACAATCGGCAAGTGCCGGACGTGCCGCTCCACCATGTGAACGAGTGCATCCTCTTCCGTGGTCTCCTCGGAGACCGTCTCGGGCGGGGCGGTCATCACATCCCTAACCAGGGTCAGTTTGGGGTCGCGCTCCCTGAGAACTACGCGCAGCATAACATCACGTTCAGTAAAAATGCCCCGCAACATTCCGTTGTCCACAACGCCCACCGCGCCCACACCCCGCTCGGACATCACTTCCACGGCTTCCAGCACGGATGCGCCCGACTCCACCAGCGGTGGAGGAACTTGCGCTATCTTGAGAAGACCGATTTCTACCTCCTTGGGGTTGGAGCTTCCTTACCGAAATCCACGTTTTAGATTGGCCCCGTACAATTAAGACTAACCTTGCCCAATTCCTCAGTCGAGCTTCGGCGGTGTGCCCATTAAGCATTTCCCGGCCACGCGCGCTCCCCAGCCCCTCCTCAAAGAGGAGGGGAGTTAGTGAGCCGGCGCCCCTCCCGCCGCGGCGGGAGGGACCAGGGGGTGGTTGTTGAAAAGAACCAGGCGGGACGCCGCACTAGACTTCCTGGGGCACCACGTAGGGGTCGCGGTAGCCGCGGTCGCCATCACGCAAAAGCTGATTGGCCTCGTCGTCGCCGATCACCGCCTCTTTATCAGGATCGAAATTAAGCGTGCGACCCAGGCGGTAGGAGGCGTTGATCAGGTGCAATAGTGTGCAAGAAATATAGCCTTCCTCCACGGGTGCGTTCAGGTCTTCCTTTTTGCGGCTGCGGACGCAGTCGACAAAGTTCCTCCAGTTGTCGCCTGCGGCGGAGGCGTGGGGTCCGGGTTCCTGCTCCTCGCCAAGCCAGCTCTTGTAGGCATCGTATCCGTTCATCGCCACGTAGCCCTTGGGGCCGTAGAAAATGTTGCCGATGGTGTTCAGTGGTCCCGTGTTTTTGCGTCGTGCCTCGGCGGCATTGCCCAGGGCCGCGGGCACCTCACCTCCACCAAATGCCGGCGCGCCGATTTCCGCCTCGTGATTCGAGATCCAGTGACGGACTTCAAACTCCAGCAGGCGGCGCTTGCCGTCCGGCATATCGAACTGGCAGGCAACGCTGAGCGTGTTGGGTGTCTGCTGGTCATCCTCGAACATGAAATGCCCGCCAAGGGCCGAGACTTTGTTGGGAAACTTGACGCCCAGCCCCCAGCGTGCCAGGTCGAGCTCGTGGATGCCCTGGTTGCCGATGTCCCCGTTGCCCGTGTCCCAGATCCAGTGCCAGTTGTAATGGAATCGGTTCTTGGTAAAGGGCTTCATGGGCGCCGGACCAGTCCAGAGGTCGTAGTGGACGCCCGACGGCACGGGCTCTTCTGGGGCGTGCCCAATGGTGTTCCGCCACTTGTAGCAGAGCCCGCGGGAGAGATAGACCTCTCCGAGCAAGCCATCGCGCATCCTCTGTACCCCCTCCATGATGGCCTTGCCGGAGCGGCTATTCGTCCCGTGCTGCACAATGCGGTCATACTTCTGCGCGGCGCGCAGCAGTTGGCGAGCTTCCCACCAGTTATGCGAGAGAGGCTTCTCGACGTAAACGTCCTTGCCTGCCTGGCATCCCCAGATGGCTTGCAGTGAATGCCAGTGGTTGGGCGTGGCGATGGAGATGGCGTCAATGGATTTGTCCTCCAGCAGCTTACGCACGTCGATGAATCGCGCCGGCCTTTTAATCCCCATCTTCTCGGCCTCCCCGAGTCGCCGGTCGAGGACGTTCTCATCCACGTCGCAAAAGGCGGCAATTTCCACGTCCTGCATTTTGCTGTACTCATTCACATGCGACCAACCCTGCCCGTGCACGCCAACCACGGCCACGCGCACGCGGTCGTTGGCGCCAAACACGCGCTCCGGGTGGGCCAGGAAAGTGATGCCGCCAAGCGCGGCCAATCCTGCTCCTCGCCGGGCGCTGGTCTTTAAGAATTCACGGCGATTAATCTCATCAGGCATAACAACTCCTCCAAGGGGCGTTTAACGCGAGCGAGCATTATAACTCTTTCTGCAACTAGCTTCGCTTTTCACTTAGACTGCCTCGAACCTGGCGGCGCTTTGGAGTGCGGCAGCTTGCTGCCGCTTTCCTTCGCCCGAAGCTTGCTTCGGGAAACCGCTCGAACAAGCTCGAGACGCAAAAGCGGCAGCAAGCTGCCGCACTCCAAAGCGCTTCTTGATGGAAATCAAAGTTTTCCTTGCCTCCTTTTCCACTCCCCTTGTAATCTAATAGAGGTACGGATGTTTTCTATCAAGCAGGAGGAGATAAGATGGCAGTTGCGAAGACGGTAGCGACTATGGGCGAGAAATTTGGAAACACGCCACGGGTGAAGGAGATTCTAAGCTGGTACGAGAGCGACAATCCCGGGGTCAAGACGAATATTTCCCGCCTGTTGAACGCAGGCTGGCTGGGAGGAACTGGCAAGTTTGTGATTCTGCCCGTTGACCAGGGCTTTGAACACGGCCCCGCTCGGAGTTTTGCTGCCAACCCGGCAGGCTACGATCCCAACTATCACTTCGAGCTGGCACTGGCGGCAGGCTGCAATGCCTACGCGGCGCCGCTTGGCTTCATCGAAGCTGCCGCGAACCGGCATGCGGGCGAAATCCCCCTCATCCTGAAGATAAACAACCACGACGTGCTGCACGACGAAAAAGACCCGCTGCCGGCCGTGACCGCCAGTGTGAAGGACGCTCTGCGCCTGGGCTGTGTGGCCATCGGGTTCACGATTTATCCGGGCTCGGCGCACGCTCAGACCATGTACCAGCAACTCCGCGAAGCCGCTGCCGAGGCGAAGGCTGACGGGTTAGCCGTCGTGGTTTGGTCCTATCCGCGCGGTACGAGCTTGAGCAAGGAAGGCGAGACCGCTATTGACGTAGCAGCTTACGCGGCGCAGATTGCGGCGCAGTTGGGCGCCCACGTCATCAAGGTGAAACTGCCCAGCGCGCACCTTGAGCTGCCGGAAGCCAAGAAAGTTTACGAGAAGGTGGGCATTCCGATCGGAACCCTCGCCGAGCGCGTCCGCCATGTTGTTCAGAGCGCCTTCGATGGTCGTCGCATCGTCATCTTCTCCGGCGGCGCCAAGAAGGATGACGACGAGGCCGTGTTCGATGAGGCACGCGCCATCCGCGACGGCGGCGGCTTCGGCTCCATTATCGGCCGTAACTCATTCCAGCGTCCGAAGGAACAAGCCCTGAAACTCCTTCAGACGATTATGAAGATTTACGCTGGGGAAGTGGCTTAGCGCTCTAATACTGTTCACTTAACGGGTTTCGGGAAATTAATTCGCAATTATTCCGGGGTGACCCCCTCACCCGGCCCGCCCCGTCTGGAGAAAGCGCCGGTTGCAGCCCACCCTCTGCCGCCGCGACGACAGAGGGTAGTAAAATTAAATCACTTCCCCCTTCGTGGTGAGAAATTCCGGTCAGCGCGGCTTGTGGCATCTTCAAGGGGGCCACGCTGCTACCTCAGCAGAATCTTCTCACCCCCGCGCGGCGAGTACCTCGTCAACGTGGCGTCCAGGGACTTGGCCGCTGCTGGAGCGGGAACAGTATCCCTGAAGAGAATATCCTTCGGATCCACTTTGTGACCGTACAGCCGCTCGTTGGCGTCGTTGTCCTGCTTCAGGACCTGCCCTTCGAGTGAGAGCCCCGCGAAGAGCCCGCGTGACCGGGAGTAGGTCAGGATCTCCGCCTGCAATTGCACGTCGGTGGCCCCTTCCGCCGTTCGGCCTACCGGGCCTCCTGCCACGGAAGCGTCCCCACCCAGCGTCACCTTGCTTTGCAGCAGCTTTTGCGCCCCCTTGGCGTTCATTACCACGAGAACGAAGTCAGTAGCCTGCCCCCCCAGTTGAAATCCAAAATTCGCGCCCCCTACAGTAAACATCGAAGGGGCGGCCCAAGCGCCGGTTCCCCCCTGACGGCAGACCAGGGCTCCCCGGCCAAAGCTGCCGCCGACTCCGAACGCCAACTTCTTTTCGGAAGGAATCACTCCCACGCAAACCGCTTTCTTAAACAGGTCCCTGGGAATTCCTTTTTCCGGCGTTCCCATGATTTCGCTGATCACCTCGGCGGCCTTTTCAAGCCGTTCGGCTTCCCGGCCTCTATCCGCAGCCAGCGCAGCCCCACTCAGACCTACACACAGAAACGCAGCAATAAGATTTCGCATGTTCAGCCTCCTTGCTGGGGGCAAGCAGATGACACAATGACAACCCCCGCATGCCCCGTTTTGTGAAAACTGCCGTTAAAGAGTTTACGCTGCCACACTTCGTAATCAGTTAGACGGCCACGGAAACCTACAGGTTGCAGGCAGGGAGCCAACTCCGTTAAGGTTCAGTGGCTTCTTTGGGCTTCCGTCGCGAAGCCGCCTTGCGTGGAGGCCTTTTTGGGGAGCGCTTCGGTGCACGGGGTTTGCGCACCTTCTTCTCCGGAGCCGCTTCCACCGGAGGTGGCTGTTCGCTCGGGGGTGGCGCGGCCTCGGGCGTCTCGATCACGGGGATTTCTACTGGACTCGCCACCGCCTCCCCAACGACGTCGGGTTCCGGGGGTGCGGTTTCAGTATCGGCAACAACAGCGATTTCGGGAACCGCTTCGGGAACTACGGGTGCGGGGACAGTTTCCGCCGAGGTGGGGAAGATTCTCCAGACTCCTTTGCGATCCCGGTGCAGCCGCAACCAACCTTCGCGTTGTGCTTGGTGGAGAAGGTCGAGCAACCCGCGAAAACCAGCCCGTCGCTCATCAAAACGTCCATCGGCACTGCGCATTGCTTGGCGGACCTGGCGCAGGTAAATGGGACGGGAAGGCGCCTTCTCGAGGAGTGATGAAACGGCTTTCTTCAGCAGAGCAAGCGTCTCCTCAGCGTTTAGGCCCGATTCAAGAATGCCTTCCGGAGGTGGCGATGGAGCCAATTCGACCGGCGCCGTCGGCGCGATCGGCTCGGGGATCGTCTCGCGGGCGGGTTCCACAGTCTCCGGCGGGGGTTCTTTCGAACCTTCCGCCTCCGCAATCTCGACCAAGTAGCCCCGGTCCGTCTTGCGCGCCTGAACAAGGCTTTCTTTCTCGAGCTTCCGAATGAATTCTAAGAATGATCCCGCGCCATAGTCCCGCTCCGTGAAAGTGGGATCCAACTGGAGCAGAGTGCTCTTGAGCAGCCCAAGTTGCGGGGCCACTTCCCGCTCGGCGAGGATCTTGAGTGCTCGCTGGATGTTCGGGAGGGCGCTGGCAAGCGGTTTAGTTTCGGTCGAGCCCCGGCCCGAGCTCCGTGCCGCCCGTGCCGGGCGTGAACCGTCCCCGGCTGTCGCGGCTTCCACCAGGTTCTCGTAGGCAATAAATTCGTGACAGTTGCGCTGCAAGATTCCGCTGGTAAATTGGCGGCCGCCCACCACGAAAACCCGCTTGGCGTACTGCTTGAGCTTCTCCACCAGCGCGATGAAGTCGCTGTCTCCCCCCACAATCGCGAAAGCGTTGATGTGGTCGCGGGTGAAGGCCATCTCGAGCGCGTCGAGAGCCAAGTTGATGTCCGCCCCATTCTTGTCACCGCGGGGTGTAACGTTCCGTTGCACCATGTGCACCGCATGCTGCGTCATCTCGCGGCCGTAGTCACCGGCGCGGGACCAGTCACCGTAGGCAGTCTTGCTGACCACTTCGCCCCGTTCTTTGAGCGCTTCAAGGACGACGGAGACGTCGAATTCCTTTCCGAGTGTATCCTTGACCCCAATCTGAATATTGTCAAAGTCGATAAAGATAGCTAGCTTTAATCTTTCTTCGGACATGTTCCCTTCTTTCACCGGGCCTGGCGGCTGCGGGTGTTACGCATCCATCGGTTTGACGAAGTCAACCGCTCCCTTTTGATATGATACTCCATGGTTACCCAACGTCAAGCAGGACTAGCGTAACTTGGCGCTGTAACTTTCGGAGCGAAGGAGTTTCATATGTCGGAACCAATTCGGATCGGGATCGTGGGAGCGCGCTTTGCCGCCCGTTTCCACTGGGACGGATACCAGCGTGTTTATGGGACGCCGGTTCAAGTTGTGGGGATAACTTCACAATCCGCAGAATCGCGGGAGGCGTTTGCGCGCCAGCACGGGATCAAGGCCTTTGCCTCATTCGAGGAACTGTGTGAGGCTGTTGAAGTCGTTGATCTCTGCACCCCCGGCTCGACCCATGAACCGCTGGCTGTCCAGGCCCTCCGCCGGGGCAAACACGTAGTGATCGAAAAACCGTTTACAGGATATTACGGTCCGGGCACGCCTGATTTCCGGGGAGACGCCTTCAGCAAGGAGGTCATGCTGCGGGAGGCGATGGCCAGTTGCGACCGCATCCTGGCGGCTGCCCGGGATGCGGGAAGACGCATCTGCTACGCGGAGAATTGGGTGTACGCTCCCGCCGTCCAAAAGGAGCGTGAGATCCTGGTGAAGAGTGGCGGCCAGATTCTGTGGGTTATCGGCGATGAATCCCACAGCGGCTCACATTCCCCCTATTACGGTATATGGAAGTTTTCCGGGGGCGGGGCGCTGATGGGCAAGGGATGCCATCCTCTAACGGCAGTCCTTTACCTGAAGCGCGCCGAGGGCGAAGCGCGTGACGGCAAGCCCATTCGTCCCGCAACAGTTTCCGCCCGCACGCACGAAATCACACGCCTCAAGACCTTTCGCGACGCAGGGTTCCTCCGCGCGAATTACGAGGACATCGAAGATTATGGCCAGATGCACATTACCTTTGAGGACGGCACAGTGGCCGACATCTTTTCTTCGGAGCTCGCGATGGGCGGGGTTCACAACTGGCTGGAGGTATTTGCCAACAATCACCGTACACGCTGCAATCTGAATCCGGTTAATGCCCTCGAAACCTACAGTCCCAAGGAGGAGATTCTCAAGGATGTCTACGTGGTGGAAAAGACGGGGACCAAGCAAGGCTGGAGCCATCCCGCCCCCGACGAGGATTGGCAGCACGGGTACCTGCACGAGTTTCAGGATTTCGTGCAATGCCTTGCCCACCACCGAGAGCCTCTCTCCGGCGGGGACTTGGCGCGCGACACAATCGCCGTCCTTTACAGTGCCTACGTTTCCGCTGAGCGGCGTGGGACGGAAGTCGAGATTTCCCCGGAGGAGACGTCCTGAGTAAATGCCGGGTCAGGCATGCCTTGCAGTTTCCGTGATTCTGGAAAACAGGGCGTTCCATCACGTTGAGGCTCTGTTCGAGCCGTTTTGGAGGGTAGGGGTAACGGGGCTTGCGTGCTGCCCAAGAATTGTCATGCGTGACAAATGTTGTCCATGGCGTGTGCGCAACGCGTCTGCCCCTCATGGGAATTCGTCAGCGGAAGGGCTCTAAGTCATTTGCTTTCAGTCCAAGATTTCCGTGCAGATATTTGCGGTCCCGGCATGAAACGTGCGCGGGATTATGTGACGCATAAAGTGCTTCGAGGCGCCAATGCTTTCCCTTGATCTGCCGTAGGGAAGGAAATAATTTTATGCCTCGCCATGAAGAAGGATTTACTCTTATCGAGCTCCTCATCGTTGTAGCTATCATCTTGGTTATCGCAGCTATAGCTATACCGAACCTGATCAGGAGCCGGATTGTGGCTAACCAAGCATCAGCCGTTGAGAGCCTTCGCGTGCTGGGAACCTCTGAGGTCACTTACTCGGCGATTTATGGGAATGGTTATTCCTCCAGCCTCGCTGCAATGGGCCCTCCCCCACCCGGGGCTGTTGCAAACGCCTCTGCCGCCGGGCTGATTGACGACCTTTTGACGAGTGGAAACAAGAGTGGCTACCATTTCACGTACACCCCCACCTTGCTTGATGCCACCGGCCGGTATGACGGGTTTACGATTTTGGCCAACCCTCTGGAAGTCGGAATATCAGGCGCAGACTTCTACTACGAAGACGAGACGCATCTCATCCGCATGAATACAACAGCTCAGGCTGGATCTACGGACAGTTGTGTGGCGGAATAGCTGGCGATAGACACTTCACCTTTTGGCCGCTTGTTATCGAGGGGAGCCTTCTTCAAGGAGCTTACGCGCAAGATAGAAGGTTACCTCGATATGACGCCATCGTTCATCGGTCAGCCGAACAAATCGCCCCTTGTAGTGGGTGAGGACTAGCATGAAGCCACGAGATTACCATTAGGCTGCGGACGAATGCAATTCAGGATGTCCCGCTGCCCAACAGCAGGCAAACCAAAAAGGCCGCGATTGCTCGCGGCCTTTTTTTGCTTCTAAACTGTGAACTGTCGACTGTTAACTTCTCTTTGACGACTGAGTTGAGCAGCCACGCCCCTCTGAATTTTCAAATCTCAAATTCAAATTTGAAATCTCAAAGAGCTGAGCAGTGTGCCCCGAGCCTGTCCGACAAAGTCGGACCTCGAAGCAGGTTCTCTCTTAGAAAGGAGGTGATCCAGCCACAGGTTCTCCTACAGCTACCTTGTTACGACTTCACCCCAATCATGGGTCATACCTTGGGCGCTATCCCCCTTGCGGTTGGAATTACGACTTCTAGTACAACCCACTTTCGTGATGTGACGGGCGGTGTGTACAAGGCCCGGGAACGTATTCACCGCGTCGTTCTGATACGCGATTACTAGCGATTCCAGCTTCATGCAGTCGAGTTGCAGACTGCAATCCGAACTGAGACCGGTTTTTTGCGATTGGCTCCCCCTCACGGGTTCGCGACGCTTTGTACCGGCCATTGTAGCACGTGTGTAGCCCTGGGCATAAAGGCCATGAGGACTTGACGTCATCCCCACCTTCCTCCCCGTTATCCGAGGCGGTTCCCTTAGGGTGCTTCCCTTACGGGCGAGCAACTAAGGATGAGGGTTGCGCTCGTTGCGGGACTTAACCCAACATCTCACGACACGAGCTGACGACAGCCATGCAGCACCTATCCAGCCGTCCCTTGCGGGAAGATCTCATCTCTGA
>Ga0182027_10001895_pt1 | contig 34174 bp, 27 predicted proteins | sample 712E1DmetaG_FD_121300 | JGI IMG/M metagenome (GOLD analysis project Ga0182027, IMG submission 121300) | Permafrost microbial communities from Stordalen Mire, Sweden - 712E1D metaG (Illumina Assembly) | ecosystem: Environmental > Terrestrial > Soil > Wetlands > Permafrost | place: Sweden...
CGGTCGGTTCTTACCGCACGATTATCTGGAGTCCTTCGGCGATTTTAAACCGCCGATGTATGCCTACTTAGACGTTATCCCGGTAAAGTTTTTAGGCTTAAATGAATTTTCGACCCGTTTTCCCTCCGCTTTGTTTGGCGTCTTAACGGTTTTCTTAACTTATTTTCTGGTGCAAAGAATCTTTTGGAATGCAAAGGATAAAAAGAATTATGCCTTGGCAGCCACTTTTATTTTGGCAATTTCCCCCTGGCATATTATGTTATCGCGTGCGGCTTTTGAAGCCAATGTGGCGACTTTTTTCTTATGCTTAGGAGTTTGGGGATTTTTGGCGGCAGTTCAGGATAAAAAATGGTATCTCATAATTTCTGCCGTCTCGTTTGCCTTCTCAATGTATACTTTCAACACGTCCAGAGTTGTCGCTCCGCTTTTAGTGCTGCTACTTGCTTTTGCTTTCAGGAAGAGACTGTTTCAAATAAAAAAAGAAGTTCTAGCAGCTTTTATTGTTGGGCTGGCGGTATTTTTACCGACTGCCTGGTTTTTATTAACGCCACAAGCAGCTTTAAGATTTCAAGAGGTAAACATTTTTAGCGATGCTGCCGTTGTTAAAACCGCTAATCAGGAAATTGCCAATGATGGAAATGCATTTTGGTCAAAAATAATCCATAACCGCCGGTTTTTGTACTCTCTTGATTACGCTAAGCATTATTTTGACAATTTATCTCCCAATTTTCTCTTTATAACAGGTGACGGAAATCCGAAATTTTCAATTCAAAGCGTCGGGCAAATGTATCTTTGGGATATCCCGTTTGTTGTCATCGGGATCCTTTTCTTGTTAAGAAAAAAAGAAGGGTATTGGTGGTTGGTGCCGCTATGGCTTTTGATTGGCATTATTCCGGCAGCAACCGCCGAGCAAACACCGCATGCTTTAAGAATTGAAGCGGTTCTGCCAACCTTTCAGATAATCAGCGCTTATGGTTTAATTGTTTTTCTATCATTCTGCAAACGGTTTAGATATTTTATTGCCTCTATTCTAATTGCTTTACTCTTAATTAACTTAGCTTATTTCTGCCATGATTATTTTGCGCATTATCCTTCCGAATTTTCCGGCGAATGGCAATACGGTTACAAACAATCAATTGCTTATGTCCAGTCTGTTCAGTCGAAATACGATTATGTTCAAGTTACAAACGCGTTGGGAAGGCCATATATTTACTATCTTTTTTATACGAAGACATCACCGTTAGATTATAGAAAAACGGCGGTAATTCACCGGGATACGTTTGGTTTTGTGACAATTGAAGCTTTCGGCAAATATCTGTTTCCCGATAATTATACTTTGAGTAAAAGCAAAAAAATCCTTTACATCAGTACGCCATTTAATTTACCTAAAAACATTAAGATTCTCAAGACATTTTATTTGTTAAACGGGCTACCGGTTTTGGTTGCCTATACATTATAAGTTTATGAAAAAACAGTGGGTTTTTCTAATATTAATCGGAATAATCATGCTTGCTACAGGATTAAGACTTTGGCAGCTTGGTAGTATTCCGCCTTCGCCGGATTGGGATGAGGTTGCCTTGGGATACAATACTTATTCGATTATTCATACCGGTCGCGATGAATTTGGAAAGTTTTTGCCCGTGGTTCTTCGCTCTTTTGATGATTACAAACCGGCTTTATATGCATATCTTTCAATCCCGGCGGTTTTAGTTTTCGGGTTAAATGTTTTTGCGGTTAGACTTCCATCGGCTATTTTTGGCATAATTTCCGTTTTCGCGGTTTTCTGCTTAGTACAGGAATTGTTTAGAAATACTCGATATAAAGATCATTTAGCACTCCTGGCTGCTTTTCTATTGGCAATTTCTCCTTGGTCACTGCAATTTTCAAGAGTAGGGTTTGAAGCAAATGTCGGTGACGTCTTAAATCTATTGGCGGCATTGTTTTTTATTAAAGGAGTAAATAATAGGCGATGGTACTTATTTCTATCGGCACTTTTTGCAGGACTCAGCATCTACGTCTATCAAAGCGAAAAAGTTTTTACACCGCTATTTATGTTATTGTTGGCAATAATTTACTGGAGAAGGTTATTTGCGATTCCCAAAAAATACCTGTTTTCCGTGATAATCTTTGGACTAATTGTGGTTTCTCCAATGCTTATTTACATTACCACGAATAGAGCAGCCTTGCTAAGAGTTACGGGAACAAGTATATTTTCTTCCCAAACGGAGCTCTTAAAGAACGATATTCAAAAACTTCAAGAGGACACAAAAAATAACGATAAACTTGGCTTGATTTTAGATAATAGAAGGTTTATTTTTGTTTCAACAATTGTCTCGGGATATATTTCACATTTTACCCCAAACTGGCTTTTCGTAACCGGTGATATTTCAAGACATCATGCTCCTGATATGGGACTGATTTATCTTTTTGAACTGCCCTTTATTCTATTTGGAATTTATAAGCTCTTGTTTGGCGAATTTGATAAGAAGACGAAACTTGTGGTTTTTGGTTGGTTATTGTTAGCGCCGTTGCCCGCTTCTATTACAACCGGAGTGCCACACGCGGTTAGAACTCTAAATTTCTTACCAACTTGGCAAATTCTTTCGGCGATTGGAATTTTGTCTGCTTTTATTTTCTTTAATAAATATAATAAAGCAAAATACCTTTTTTGCCTCATCTTCGCGGTAGTTTTAGTTTTTAATGTCGGATATTATCTAGACCAGTATTTTGTGCAGCAAAACTATTATAATTCTCAAGATTGGCAGTATGGCTATAAACAGGCTGTTGACGAAGTAAAACTTTTGCAAGATAAATATAAAACAATAATTATTTCAGATTTACCACCGTTGGACAAATCTTATATGTTTTTCTTGTTTTATCTTCAATATCCACCTGCGGAATATCAGATTGTAGGGGAAAATAGTTCGGGAAGCTTTACGTCGCATCATTCATTTGGTAGATATACTTTTAGATCTATCGATTGGAATAAAGATTCTCATCTGAAAAATGCTTTAATAATTGGTAATCCTTCAGAAATTCCCGACGGAGTTGGAGTAATTAAGACAATTTATAATTTAAATGGGACCCCAGCGATAAAAATAGTTGGAACATGAAGAAAGTGCTCAAAAAGACGTGGCAATTTTTACTTAAGAATAAATCTCTAGCAATTTTAATTGTAATATTTGGTTTTGAATTATTTCTCCGCTTTTATCAAATGGAAGTTAAGAATCCGTTTGGTTATGATCAAGTTGATAATGCGTGGGCTGCCAAAAAGATTATCGCAGATCATTTATTTCCGTTGGTAGGAATGGTTGCAAAAGGCAATAGCGGTATTTACATAGGTCCGGCATATTACTACATGATTGCTATTGTCTATTGGATTTTTAATTTAAATCCGATCGCTTCAGCTGTCTTTGCAGGATTAACCAGTATTTTTACTTTTTGGGTAATATTTTACGTTGCTAAAAAAATGTTCTCTACGGAAGTTGCAATATTTGCAGTTTTTATTAATACATTTTTTCTTCCGGCAATAACATTTGATAGAGTGCAATGGCCGGTTAATTTTATTCCCTCAATTTCTTTATTAATATTTTATGTTTTATACAAAATAACCTTGGGAGATGTAAAAAAAATTATCACTTTAGCACTTTTAGTTGGTTTTGCTTTCAGTATCCATTTCACCTCAATTTTTTACCCGATTATTATTATTTTAACTTTCCCATTGTTTCCTCGCACTAAAGAAACACTGAAATATTTACTTCTAGCATTGCCGCTGTTTTTGATTTGGCTTGTGCCCAATGTTGTTTATCAAATTCAGCAAAAATCGGGAGGATCAAGCATTGCCGTTTATTTACAGACTTATTATCATGGTTTTCATTTGACACGAGTTAGGCAACTCTTGGGAGATGCTTTAATTCAATTTAATGGGTATTCTTTTGTTAATCAGCTTGTCCCTCTTAAATTTATTGTGCTCCCTGCATTTTTTGTCGTTTATCTTTACAAAGCAATTTCGAGAGAAAAGCTTATTTTTGTTTATTTAGTATTACTTTGGTTTGTCGTGCCATGGTTTGTTTTTGCTACTTATAGCGGAGAAATCAGTGACTATTATTTTGCAATTAACAAATTTATCGTTCTTTTAATTATCGCTTATTTCTTTGGAAGAATTTGGATGATTAATAATATACTTCCTAAGGCAGTCATAGTAGTTGTGTTATTGTACATTGCTTTTGTAAATGTAAAAACTTATCTTCCATACGGGGATAACAGTTTGCCAGTTAGGGAAAAGAGTGTTTTACAGACGGTTAATCGGGGCGGATGGGTGAGCTTTAAGGTTGGCGCTCCGGAGTCTTATTTATATTACTATTATATGAGGGGGAAAGGAATAGATCCATATGGAGCTAAAAAATAAATTTGTTGCCGCTATTTTAATTGTTCTTTCGGTCATTTCGGTCTTAGCTCTTGTTCATCCCGGATTACCTATTACTCATGATGGGCAAGATCACGTTGTAAGAATTGCAAATTTTTATCAAAATTTGATTGAAGGAAATTTGATTCCTCGGTGGGGAGCAAATCTTAATTGGGGATATGGACATCCAATTCTAGAATTTTTGTATCCTTTGCCTTCTTATTTTGCTTCGTGCTTTCATCTAATCGGTTTTTCTTTAGTTGATTCCGCGAAAGTTGTTTATGGTCTAGGAATGATTTTATCTCTATTTTTCATGTTTCTTTGGCTCAAGCAATTTTTGGGGAAAGAACCCGCGCTACTTGGTGCATTTTTGTACGCTTATGCTCCTTATCGTTTTGTGGATTTATATGTAAGAGGAGATATTGGTGAGAATTTGGCTTTTGCTTTAGTCCCCTTAGTTTTATATTTTATTTTCAAGCTCTACAAAAAACCGGATTTTAAGTATGTGATATTTGGTTCTTTATCTTTAGCCTTTTTAATTCTAGCTCATAATGCGATAGCGCTTATCACGGTACCATTTGTGCTTTTTTACGGATTATACCTTTTATATCTTTCGAAAAGCCGTAGGCTATATTTCATTAATCTTTTATCTTTAATTATCTTGGGATTTTTGTTATCCGCTTTCTTTTGGATTCCGGCGCTTCTTGAAGGTAAGTTTACGCTTCGAAATATCGTTACTAAAGACGGATACTTAAAGAACTTTGTTAGTTTTAAAGCCTTAATTTATGGTTCTTGGAGCTATGGAGGAAGTGGGGCATTCACTCAACAGCTGGGGATAATCCAATGGGTGGCTTTGTTATTATCTCCCTTCTTGGCTTTTATTTTTTGGCTTAAAAAAGATAAAAATTATATTCTTATCATAGCCTGTACTCTATACACGGTAATGGCAATATTTTTAATGCTTCCTGTCTCTAATTTTATTTGGGAAAGGGTAATGCTTTTACAAAATTTCCAATTCCCCTGGCGGTTTTTAGCAATTACCGTTTTCTCAACAGCTATATTGGCAGCATTGTTTATTGAGAGAATTCCTAAAAAATTACAATTGATAACGGTTCTGATTTTAATAATAGCAGTCTTATTTGTAAGCAAGGATTATCTTAAAGCAAACGGATTTTCACATAAGCCTGCCAGTTTTTACACCGGAGTTTATCAAGGGACAACCGATACGGGAGAAAGTAGTCCGTTATGGTCTGTACGGTTTATGGAGCATTTTCCAAAAGCACATTTGGAGATGCTTGACGGGAAGGCCACCGTTAAGGAAATAAAAAGGACGTCAACGGACCATCAATATACTGTAACTGTTGAAAAAAGAACTTTATTTGAGGAAAATACATTATATTTTCCGGGATGGGAGATAATGGCAAATAATATCCCCGTTACTATTGAGTTTCAGGATATGCAATACAGGGGCACTATGCTATTTTTCCTCGATAAAGGGAATTATACAGTCGAGGCTAAATATTCCGAAACTAAATTGAGGCTAATTTGTGATATTATTTCCTTGGTTAGTTTAATTGCTTTGGTTGGTTTATTTGGCTTTCGGTTTGTAAAGACGAGGCTTTCCTAGTATCATATTATCTATGAAACAAACTCTCTCCGTAGTGCTTGCAACTTATAATGAAGAAAAAAATTTAGCCTCATGTTTAGATAGCGTGAAAGGATTAGCGGATGAAATAGTAGTTGTTGATGGAACTTCTTCGGATAACACGGTTGAAATAGCCAGGAAATACGGTGCAAGAGTAAAAATAACCACCAATAAACCCAATTTCCATATTAATAAACAAATGGCGATTGATATGGCCACAAAAGATTGGATACTACAGTTGGACGCAGACGAACATGTCTCTCCGGAGCAAAAAGCAGAGATGAGTAAAATTTTAGAAGATAATCCTAAAGAGTTTAACGGCTACTGGATGCCAAGAAAAAATTGGTTTTTGGGAAGATTTTTAATGAAGGGGGGTCAGTATCCCGATTACACGCTAAGGTTTTATCGAAACGGCAAAGGAAGGCTTCCGCAAAAAGACGTTCATGAACAAGCTGTTGTTGAAGGAGAGGTAGGGTATCTTAAAAACGCACTTTTGCATTATCCCTACGAAAACTTTTCTCACTACCTTAATAAATGGAATAGATATAATAAACTTTTTGCAGCCCAAATAAAAGAAGAGCAAGAAAAGAAAAATCTACCCGCAAAGTGTTTTTATGCCTTAATGTACTTAATTGTCAGACCGATTCAGTGGTTTTTATTAACTTTTATTAGGCATAAGGGCTTTATGGACTTATGGCAGGGTTTTATATTTTCGCTTTTTTCGGCTCTTAGATTTCCGATTTCATATATCAAATATCTAGGAACCTGAATGTGAAAAATAAACTTTTTTGGCTCATTGCTCTTGGTGCTTGGCTTTTGCTTGCTGCAATCTTTTTATATACAATTGTCTCCGGAAATACATCATTCTGGTACGATCCTGCTAGGGATATGCTAAGCGCTTGGAATAATCTTCATAAATTAACGCTTATTGGCTCCACATCGGGAATTCCCGGCATCTTTTATGGACCATATTGGATATGGCTTTTAAGTATCCCTATTTTCTTTTCAAAAGATCCCCGTCTTACAACTCTAATTGTATCTTTTATTCCCTGCATGTTTATTCTTCCAATTATTTTATATCAATTTAAAAAATATTTTGATAAATGGATTCTTCTTGCCTTGTGGATTTTATTTATTCTTAGTTCTAAATCTTATGTAATCTTTATCTGGAATCCTAATAATTCGCCGTTGTTATTTTTAGCGGCTACTTATTTAATTTTATCCGCAGTCAGTAAAGAAAAATTTTCCACTGGCTTAAAACAAATTTTCCTAGCGGGTCTACTTACCGGCTTAGCTTTAAACATTAATATTGCATTTGGAGCAGTTTTCGCATTAAGCTCTGTCTTGTTTTTGTTCTTAAGCACAATCCTATTCCTAAAAAGAACTTTAGTAATAAGAACTCAACAACTTTTTCTGCGAATAGGAGCATTTGTTATTGGAATTCTTTTGATGTTTTTGCCCTTTTTCATCTTTGAAGTAAGACATGGCTTTGAACAAACTAAAATAGCTCTAATGGCACTGGCTCATGGTGGCGGAGGGATAGTCACTGTTCATGGACTAACGAAAGTGCAAATTATCGGAAGTTTTTTTGGACGGTGGGCACAACTTTTACAATTGTCATCAAATGCGGGTTTAGTTATTCTAGCTATTCTAATAGCTATTTTAGTAATACTATTCCTACAAAATAAAGTTCATTTTTCTAAAGCAGAAGGAAGCTTATTATTATTTCTTTTCTCTCTTTCCGTAGGATGCTTAGGTCTTTATTTATCGGTACATAATCCCGTATGGGAGTACCATTTTACCGGAATAGAGGTATTGTGGATTTTGCTTTTGGGCGTTTTCTTAACAAAGATACCTTTCATACGCTATTTAGTCTATGTATGGATTTTATTTTTACTTTGTATCCAAATTATGGGTTTTTGGGGGACTATCCATACGTCAATTTTAACCGCGGATTCCTTAACGACGAAAGAATATATTGTTAATACAATTGTCAAAGATGCGAATGGAAAAACATACAGCGTTTATGCATACAGCGCTTCCATTTATGTTTATGAATATACATATCTTTTTCGTTGGCTAGCAGACAAAGATGTTCCTTATGATCCATCCGCTGTCAAACGAGAAGGGGATGTGTATCTTATTTTGTCTCCAGAGAAACAATCTCTACTTGATGACTTCGTTAATTATCGTACTCCTCCAAAACTTTATAAAACCGTAAAAACTTTCTCTATTCCCAACGGAACAACCATATTGAAACGGTCTTTATTGTAATGACTGTATTTGCTATATTTATTTTGTTATACTCTAAAAATAGTTTTATATGAGGGAATTTATTGAGAAACATGCACTACTTTTAGTATGCATAATTTTCGTAATTGGAGTTTTTCTGACTTCTGTTAATCTTTGGAATAATATTATCTTTACTTACGATCAGGGAAGGGACGCACAAAGAATTGCAGACATTGTTTTTTCACATCACTTTAAATTAGTTGGCCAAGAGACAAATATCCCTGGGGTATTTAATGGTGTACTCTCCTATTATTTACTTGCCCCGGTTTATGCAATATCTAATTTTAATCCAAACATCGTAGCTTTGTTTATGGTTCTGATTAATGCCGCCTCTATTTTTGTTTTATATTATTTTTCCCAGGTTTTATTTAAAAATAAAACCGTTGGTGTTGTCGCATGCTTCTTGTGGGCTATTTCTTATGAACAAGCAAATTACGCGCGGTTTATCACTAATGCCTCATTTATGGAGATTTCCGCTCTCATTTTCTTTCTTGGACTAGCATTATATTTTTTAAGGGAAAAAGAAATTGGGCTTCCGCTTAGCGCAATCGGGTTTGCCCTTAGCGTGCATTCTAATTTTTACCTTATTTATTTGGCTCTTTTTTATCCTATATGTTTTGTATTATTTAGAAGAAAAATGCCTGGAATAAAGAATATTTTAGTCAGTGTTGGTTTAATGATTATACTTTTTTCTCCCTTTATTATCGCCGAGTTGAAATGGCATTTTCTGGCAATGCGTTCACTTTTAAGTTTTGGTACTGGTCAAAGTACATTAGTAACAATAGCTGATGGTGCCAGTAGATATCTACAATCTTTCGCCACACCGATTTATTATTCGTTTTTCTCTTTTAATATTTTCCTAGGTTTTTTAATAACTGTTCCTTTAATTATTTATTCTTACTTTACGGTAAAAGATAAAAAAATACTTGTCTTTTTTTATCTTTGCCTCTTTTCCACCCTACCGCTATTCGGTTTCAGCACAGGTATCCTAGATGGTGAAGAAGTTAACGGTCCTATTATCCCATTTTATATATTACTTTATGCTCTTTCTATAACTGCGCTTTTTAAATCACGCAACTATAAATTATTCGGCGTTGCCATTCTAGCAATTATTATTCTGTCAAACGCCAATCTATTTTTTCGCAATAATTTTGTGGATGTATCAGTGTTTAATACTCCGACAGTGGTTTTAAAAGACGAAGAAAACGTAATTGATTATATGTATCAATCCGAACATGGAAAACCATTTAGTGTTTGTGCTGTTACAAATCCGTTGTTTATTAATACCTTGTGGGGATATTTATACCATTGGTATGGGTTAAATAAGTATGGTTATTTACCATTTTGGTCTGGACAACCACAATTCTTAAATGAAAATCTCTTGCCATATGATATAAATCACGTACAAGACAGATATCTTATAATAGAACCGTTAGGAGGTATTCCCGCGAAAGCATTACCAGCAACAGTATATTTAGAGGACAATACATCTAAACTTGATGAAGTGAAACAATTTGGTGGTATTACGGTTGAAAAACGAACTCTTCAGGCCGATCCACACGTATTCCTGGATACGCAAAAACTGACAAAAGCCGAGATCGCGAGCTTAAAAACGCTCATTAACGGAGAACCCCGCTATACTTGTTACACTACTTATTCTCAAAAACAGTGATAAATGGTAAACTTAATTTAGTATCGTAAGAAATTATGAAGATTTTAGTAACCGGTGGAGCCGGATATATCGGTAGCTTTATGGCCAAACGTCTTTTGGACGAAGGATTTGAAGTGACTATTGCCGATAGCTTAGAAAGGGGACACCGCGAAGCAGTAAATCAGAAAGCGGTTTTTGCCCAAGGGAATCTTTTGGATAAAGCTTTTGTGGAAGGTTTGTTTAAGAGCAAATTTGATGCAGTTATTCATTTTGCCGGATTTATCTCGATGGGAGAGTCGATGGAAAATCCGCATTTATATTTCGAAAATAATGTTTTTCCGGCCTTAAATATCTTGGAAGAAATGTCTAAAACGGAAAACAACAATTTTATATTCTCCTCGTCAGCCGGCGTTTATGGTAATCCGGAAATAGTTCCAATTCCGGAAAGTAGCTTAACCAGGCCAACAAATCCATATGGAGAAAGTAAGTTAATGGTAGAAAAGTTAATGAATTGGTATGGAAAGACCAAGCAAATTTCAACCGTAACTTTAAGATATTTTAACGCGGCAGGCGCTTCATTGGATGGCTTAATGGGGGAACAACATCTTCCGGAAAGCCATATTATCCCAAAAGTCATAGATGCACTAATGACAGATGCTCCCTTCAACCTTTTCGGTACCGATTATAAAACTAAAGACGGAACTTGTGTAAGAGATTACATTCACGTTCTGGATTTGGTTGAGGCACATCTACTCGCCCTAAAAAAGATACAAACAGCTCCCGGCAACTATGTCTACAATGTAGGAACAGGAGTTGGATTTTCCAACCGGGAAATTGTGACTATGGTAGAAACTGTTTCGCGACAAAAGGTTCAAGTCACCGAGGCTCCAAGACGCCCCGGAGATGCGGATGAATTAATCGCCGACCCGACAAAAATAAACTCTGAATTAGGCTTTACTCCGAAGTATTCCGATCTTGAGACAATTGTCAAAACCGCATGGCAATGGCACAACAAAAAAAGTTAAAATTCAAGTTTGATAATAAAAGACTATTAAATGGAGTAATTTTTACTATTCTCCTGGGAACAATTTTTTTTAACATTACTTCCACAGTCTGGAATTTAAAAGAAAAATATTTTTCTACAGATTATTGGCAGAGATTTCCGGTTTTGGAAAAAACTTATCTAAACTCACAATACGTAAATAAACATCCTGCAGGCTGGGTGCCTGATGAAGCAATACAGTCATACGCCGGAGGAGCTTTTATTAAAGGGATAAATCCCGTTTACGTTCTTCCGGATACTCCACCACTTGGAAAATATTTGATTGGTTTATCGACGGTTATTTTTAATAATGAAAGCACTGTAATCTTAATTTTTTCTATTTTATCCTTAATTTTATTGTATATTTTAAGCTATCAGGTCCTTGGTTCTAAGCTCTTAGCATTAGGTCCGCCATTTTTATTAAGTTTTGAACCAATTTTTAAGAACCAATTAGTTTATGCACCGCTTTTGGATATAATTCAATTAGTTTTTCTCTTATCGGCATTTGTTGTTTTTAATAGGGCCCTTGCTTCGAGAAAATCTTTACTATTTCTATTATTAGCGAATATTTTTGTAGGTTGTTTTATTTCGACAAAGTTTTTTATAACAGGTGCTCCTATCGAAGCTGCTTTCTATTTAGTTCTACTACTCAAGAAAGACAGAAGAAGGCTTTTGGAATTAACCTTAACGTTGCCGGTTGCGGTGTTTATCCTCTTACTAAGCTATGTCAGGGTTTTTGCTTTTGGGTACACCTTCAACAAATTTTTGGGAATACAGAAGTGGGTTTTTCTTTACCATAGAAGCCAGCTTATTCTGCCGCTGTCTATTTGGCCGCTTATACTTTTAAATAAATGGTATGTTTGGTACGGGAATAAGCCTGTAATATCGGATCCTCAATGGTTAATAACGTGGCCACTAGTAACTTTATCAACAATTGTCATAGCAATACTTGGTATTTTAAAAAGGCTAAAGATAAATGAGAGTGCATGGGTTTTAATTGCTTGGTCAGTATTCTATTTTGCGTTGTTTAGTTTCGGAGAAATTACCTCTCGCTACTTTGTAATCCTTATCCCCGTATTGTATGTAATTTCCGTATACGGGATAATAGAATTAGTAAAACAAATAAAAAGATGAAAATTGCAATCGATGTTTCACCACTTGGGACAGGGCATAAAGTTAGGGGGGTCGGTTTTTATTTGGAACACCTTAAAAGTGCTCTCGTAAAATATTTTCCGGACAATAATTATGTATTTTTTCAAAGGGGTGACAAATTGCCAAAAGACGTTCAGGTTATCCATTTTCCCTACTTTGAGCCTTTCTTTCTGGCCCTACCAATTTACAAAAGGTTTAAAACAGTAGTTACCGTTCATGATTTGACTCCGATTGCTTTCCCGCAGGCTTTTCCAAGAGGCATAAAAGGAGAAATTAAATGGCAAATGCAAAGATTTGCTCTGAAACGGGCAGACGCAATTTTGACGGACTCGGAGTCATCAAAAAAAGACATTCAAAAATACGTCGGAGCCAGAGAGAGCAAGATTCATGTCGTTTATTTGGCGGCGGGAGAAGATTTCAGGAGACTGGAAACTGGGAGCTGGAAACTGGAAATTAAGAAGCGATACGGTTTGCCGGAGAAGTTCGTTCTATATGTTGGGGATGTAACCTGGAACAAAAATCTGCCAAGACTAATCGATGCCGTCAAGTCGATAAATATTTCTTTAGTGATGGTTGGTAAAAGTTTGGTTTCCGAAAATTATGACAAAGATAATCCCTGGAACGCCGATTTAAACAGGATAAATGAGCTAGCTAAGGGAGACGATAAGATTATGAGATTGGGTTTTGTTTCGGCCGAAGACCTAGTGCAGATTTATAATTTGGCAACGGTTTTCGTAATGCCTTCTTTATATGAAGGGTTTGGCTTGCCAATTTTGGAGGCAATGGCTTGCGATTGTCCGGTAATTACCAGTAAAGAAGGTTCTCTTCCCGAAGTTGCAGGTGATGCCGTTTTCTATATTGATGCTTATGATGTAGATAGTATTGCCGAAGGAATTAAAAAAGTATTTGAAGACAATAAATTAAGGGGAGAGTTGCAAGACAAAGGCTTAAAAAATGTACAACGATTCTCATGGAAGGATACGGCTTCTAAAACTCTAGCTGTCTACAAAGGAATAATTAAATGAAGAATAAATTTTTCGAAACCGCTAAAAAACTTATACATCATGAGTTAATCAGTGGAAGTTTTTATGTTTTTGTAGGTGGAATGTTCGCCAACGTTTTTGCCTTTCTTTTAAACCTAGTCTTAGCTCGAAAGCTTTCCTACGCCGATTATGGAAGTTTTGCAAGTCTGTCGGCAATTATAACTTTAGCCGCTATTTTGGCAGGCTCAGTAAATACTATAATTGTTAGGTTTGTGGCGGAATACTTTAGTAAGCATGAGGATGACAAATTAAAATTGTTTTATGAGAAGACTTTTAAAATTTTTATCGTTCTTTCTATCCTAATATCATTATTATTTATTATTCTTTCTCCACTGATAAAGAATTATCTTAATATAGATAACATTTGGTACGTTGTGCTAGTCGGAGTAGGCATTTCGGCATTTTATTTGCAGAGTTTAAATTCGGCATTTTTGCAAGGACTGATGAAATTTAAACTGATTTCATTGCTAAACGCAGTTGGTAGTTTTATAAAGTTATTGGTGGGAGTGGTGCTGGTTTTATTCGGATTAAAAGTGTTTAGCGGACTTTTGGCAATATTGGTTATGAGTCTTGGAGTTTTTATAGTCGGACTTATTCCACTTAGATTTTTGTTAGCTAAACGTAAAGTCCAGAATGTCCATGTCCCAATAAGGGAAATATTTAAGTATTCACTACCGTCTTTCTTTACGATTCTATTTCTAACTTTTTTTACATCTGCAGATGTTATCTTAGTGAAACATTTTTTTAACGCTCACGACGCCGGATTTTACGCAGGTCTTTCTTTAATCGGAAAGGTAATTTTTTACTTCACAGGCCCAATCCCGCTAGTAATGTTTCCGCTTTTGGTAAAACGGTATCATAACGGAGAAAACTTTCATGGTTTATTCTACTTAGCTTTATTGTTAGTTTTGCTGCCTTCGCTAGCGATTGCCGGTTTCTACTTTCTTTTCCCTAAATTCGTAGTAGATTTGTTTTTGGGAGGGAGAGACTATTTATTCATCACGCCATATTTGGGGATTTTCGGAATATACCTATCAATTTTCAGCATGCTAAATGTGTGCGTGAGTTTCTTTTTATCAATAAATAAAACAAAGGTAATATTTCCTGTTGCAACCGCTGCTATTTTCCAAGTGATCCTAATTTACATTTTCCATAATAGTTTTTATCAAGTAATCGGGGTTTCTATTTCGGCCTCTTCAGTTCTTCTGGTAGGATTAATATTTTATTATTTAAAACTCTTCGGCAAGAGAGCTAGTAGGCAACCGCTTCCAGCGACTTCATAACTACCAATAGTGCTTTACGAACAATAAGTCGAATGTTATACTTGTGCTTAAGAATTTATAGAGTTTAATGAAAGATATTAAATTATTATCATTAGTAATTCCCGCTTACAGACAAGAAAAAACAATTGTTGAGGACATAAAAAATCTTCAGAAAGCTTTATCCGCGCTACCCTTTAAATATGAAATTATCGTCGTTGTCGATGGAGATACCGATAATACTTTTAAAAATGCAGAAAAACTAAAAGGTAAGAACGTGCTTGTTATTGGATACAAAAGAAACATCGGTAAAGGCTTTGCGATTAAGCATGGTGTAGAAAAAGCAAACGGGGACGTCATCGGTTTTATCGACGCGGGGATGGATCTTGCTCCCTCGGAGATATCAATAATGCTCGATATTATGGATTGGAATAAGGCGGACGTTGTGGTTGGGAGTAAACTTCATCCCGAATCAAAAGTTAATTATCCGTTTGCCAGAAAGATTCTGTCCTGGGGTTACAGGACTCTAACTCATGTACTTTTTGGATTTAAGGTTAAAGATACGCAAGTCGGGCTTAAGTTGTTTAGGGGTAAAGTGGCAAAAGATGTCTTTGCGAAAATAATCGTCAAAAGATTTGCTTTTGATATAGAAGTTTTAGCCGTTGCTTATAAATTAGGCTATACGAAGATATACGAAGCGCCCATAAAGCTGAATTTCAACCGAGCTAGCAGTATAACTTCTGCCGGTTTTTGGAAAGTAATTTTTTGGATGCTTTGGGATACTGCCGCCGTATTTTATCGGTTAAAAATAATCCACTATTACGATAAGAAATGAATATTCTAATCTTGAATTGGAGAGATCCAAAAAATCCCAAAAGTGGAGGCGCAGAGGTAGTAACTATGGACCATGCTAAAGCCTGGGTTAAAAAGGGATATACAGTTACGTGGTTTACCTCAAAATTCAAAAATGCAAAAGTTGTAGAAAAAATAGATGGGATAAATATCGTTCGCGGAGGTAATTTTATTACTGTTTATTTACTTGCTCCAATATTTTATATATTTTCCGGTAATAAGTTCGACATTGTAGTTGATGAAATCCACGGGTTGCCCTTTTTTACACCGTTGTATGTCAGGAAACCAAAAATTGCCTTTATTCATGAAGTTGCTGATGAGATTTGGGATTATATGTTTCCATTCCCGATTAATAAACTTGGGAGAATGATTGAGCCTTTATATTTTAGACTTTATGGAAATGTTAGATTTTGGACAGATGCGAACTCGACAATAGATGAGTTGGTAGGCAAAGGAATAAGCAGAAAGAATTGCATTGCGATAAATTGTCCAATTGGCAATAAAGCTTTGGTTAAGCTGCCAATTAAAGAGATGCTTCCAACTTTTATATTCGTTTCAAGAGTAGTCAAAATGAAGGGCATAGAAGAAGTAATTAGGGCTTTCTTTTATATTTTGAGAGACATCAAAGACGCAAGGCTTTGGATAGTAGGAGACGGAGACCTGAAATATGTGGAAGAGTTGAAGGAGACAATGAGATCTTTTTCGATTGCTCCTAAAGTCAATTTTTTCGGGCGCGTATCCGAAGAAAAGAAACTTGAACTAATGAGGAAAGCACATATCTTGTTGCACGCTTCGGTAAAAGAGGGTTGGGGGTTGGTTATAATTGAAGCGGCCAGTCAAGCGACACCAAGCGTTGTGTATAATGTTTCCGGCTTAAGAGATTCAGTCAAGAACGGCAAAACAGGAATCATTCTAAAGGAAAATACCTCTAAAGAGCTGGCAAAACAAGCGGTTGGATTAATAAAGAACAAAAAACAATACACTACTTATCAAAAAAATGCGTTGATCTGGGCAAAAAGTCTGACCTGGAAAGACGCAACTGAGAAAAGTCTTAAATTAATTGATAGTTTATGAAAAAACCATTAGTTTCGGTAATAGTTCCAACAAGAAATTCTGAAGCCACAATTGGAGCTTGCTTAAAAAGTATAAAGGAACAAGCATATCAAGACATCGAAATTATTGTTATTGATAATAATTCGACCGATAAAACAAAGGAGATTGCGAGAAAATATACCGAGCTTGTTTTTAACAAAGGTCCCGAAAGAAGCGCGCAGAGAAATTTCGGAGCTTTTAAATCAAAAGGAAAATATTTGCTTTTTATAGACAGTGATATGGAGCTCTCTAAAAATGTCGTTGGGGAATGCGTGCTCTTAAGTCAGAAGTCAGAAATCATGAATCATCAGTTGGGTGGAATCATAATACCCGAGGAATCTTTCGGAACAAACTTTTGGGCTAAATGCAAAGCGCTTGAAAGAAGTTTTTATATTGGTGTTGACTGGATTGAAGCCGCAAGGTTCTTTCCGAAGATAATTTTTAATATAGTTGATGGTTATGATAATAATTTGGTAAGTGGAGAAGATTGGGATTTAAATCAAAGAATAAAAAAGAGATACAGCATTGGGACAATTAGCAGCCACATAAAACATAATGAGGGGAGACTTACTTTAAGAGATTTACTAAACAAAAAAAAATATTATATGGGGGCTATTAATAATTATTCCTTAAAAAAAATAAATAAAGGAAACTTTTCTAAACAGTCAAATATTGTGTACCGGTATAAATTATTTTTTTCTGATTTTGGAAAACTTTTTCACAATCCAATAATTGGACTAGGAATGCTTCTTATGAAGACAGCAGAATTTGGCGTTGGCGGCTTAACATATGGATTCTTAAAGTTTGTTGCTGTAAGTAAGAGGATAAGATATAATCCGATTCGAGATGATTAAATTAATTAAATGCACTTTTTATAAAGAAAAAGATACTAAGAATAAATTAGTGCGTTTTATTAAACATGCTAGGCAACTTAGCTTTGGGTCCGAATGCCAAAAGTTTGAAGAAAAATTCGCAAAATACCAAGGCAGAAAGTATTGCGTTTTTGTAAACAGCGGCAGTTCGGCTAATTTGGCGTTAATCCAAACTCTTTTGAATTTAGGAAAACTTAAAAAAGGAGATAACGTTGGGTTTTCGGCCTTAACCTGGTCAACGAACGCAATGCCGCTTATTCAATTAGGCTTGAATCCCATCCCGGTCGATGTTGAGTTGGATACTTTAAATGTCTCAAGTCAAAAATTACTGGAGACAACAAAGAAATATCATCTTAAGGCGCTATTTTTAACAAACCTCTTAGGTTTCTGTGACGACATTGATAAAATAAAAACAATCTGCAATAAAAAGAAAATAATTTTATTGGAAGATAATTGTGAGTCGTTAGGTACTATCTACAAGGGTAAAAAGCTCGGTAATTTCGGCTTAGCAAGTACGTTTTCTTTTTATGTAGGGCACCACATGTCGACAATAGAAGGCGGAGCGATTTGTACAGATAATCTGTCTTTAGCAAACATGTTAAGGTTAGTTAGGGCTCATGGATGGGATAGGAATTTAAGCGAAAATGAACAAGTAAAAATCCGCGATAAGCATAGGGTTAATTCGACGTTTTATTCCAGATACACGTTTTATGACTTAGGATATAATCTTAGACCAACGGAGATAAACGGGTTTATCGGGAATATTCAAATTAATTATCTTCCGCAAATCCTTAAAAAGAGAAATAAAAATTTTTTGGAAATCGCATCGGTCATTTATAATAACAAAGATTTCTATCCAATTAAATATAGCCATATAGATTTTGTTTCAAACTTTGCAGTTCCGGTTATTTGTAAAACAAAAAAGATTAGAGATGATTTGGTTGAAAAATGTAATGGAAAAGTTGAAATTAGGCCGATTGTTGGAGGCGATATGACTCAGCAACCATTTTTCGGTAAGCATGCCAAAAATATAAAATCGAATAATCCAAACGCCAGCTTAATTCACGAACAAGGTTTTTATTTTGGAAATAATCCAGAATTGAATAAAAAAGAGATATCTGAGACAATAAAAATGTTTACAGAATAATTTCATGAGTAATATTTTTTGGAAAAACAAAAAAATTCTAGTCACAGGAGGAGCTGGTTTTCTTGGTAGTCATGTCGTCGAGAGGCTGAGGAAAAAAGGAGTAAGTAGCTCTAAAATATTCGTACCTACATCAAAAGATTACGATTTAAGGATTCAAGATAATTGCAAAAAGGTTGTAAATGGGAAAGATATAGTTATACATCTGGCAGGAAATGTTGGTGGAATTGGATACAATCAACAATATCCCGGTACGTTATTTTATGACAACCTAATAATGGGAGTTCAGTTAATGGAGGAGGCAAGAAAGGCTGGGGTTAAAAAATTTGTTACAATTGGCACAATCTGTTCTTATCCAAAATTTACTCCGATTCCGTTTAAAGAAAAAGATCTTTGGAATGGTTATCCTGAAGAGACAAATGCTCCTTATGGTTTAGCAAAAAAAATGCTTTTGGTACAAGGACAAGCATATAATCAACAATACGGATTTAATGCAATTACATTATTGCAAGTAAATCTTTACGGTCCAGGAGATAATTTTGATCCAAGATCTTCACATGTAATACCTGCACTAATTAGAAAATTTATGGAGGCAAAAGGGAAAAATCTTCCAGAAGTTATTGTTTGGGGAACAGGAAAACCCACAAGGGAATTTTTGTATGTAGAAGATGCTGTTAAGGGAATAATTTTAGCTACGGAAAAATATAATAAGCCTGATCCTGTAAATTTGGGATCACATTTTGAAATATCGATAAAAGATCTGGCTGATATAATTTCAAAAACGGTAGGTTATGAAGGGAAAATCGTTTTTGATACCTCAAAACCGGATGGACAACCACGAAGGAAATTAGACATAAGTAAGGCTGAACAAGAGTTTGGATTTAAAGCAAAAACTAATTTTGAAAAAGGACTTAAAAAAACCATTTCATGGTATAAAAATTCTTTTTCCACTTGAGCTGCTTTACAAAATATAATGAGGAGATATAAAAAGATTGCTTATTGTACTCCTACGACATATAAGGATGTTGGAGGGATAATAGAGTATTTTATTAATAATACGCAAGATTTTTATTTATACTTATATCCGCCATCATATAACAACCAACCATCTTTATTAATTTATTATAAATATGGAAAAGTAATAAAAAGCGAGAAAATATGGATATATAAAGGTGGGAATAAAATTCTTATACATTTATTCTACTACCTATTTTATCTTTACTTTTTAGTAAAATATAAAATTAATCATGCGTATATCCTATTTCATTTTCCCATTTTCTTATTGTTCGGTTCAGTCATAGAATTAACAACTTCTAACAAGTATGTTTTTTGGATTTGGGATTATTTTCCCAATCCAAAGGGAATCATGAAGGCATACAATAGCTTTGTATTTTATTACAACAGTAAATTAAAGTACGTTATTTACCTATCGCCAGAGATAGAAAAGATTTATAATTTGGAAAAGAATTCTAATAAATTTAGACAAATAGTGAGTCTGGGTATAAAAAATATAAGATTAATAAGAAAACCAACAAAAAACGTAATAGGATATATAGGAAATTTACGTCCAGGGCAAGGGCTAGAATTCTTATTAGATATTATTAAAAGCAACAAAAATTTAAAACTGCAACTTATTGGAGACGGGCCATTAAAATCCGAATTGGAAGAGTCTATAAAAGAAAATCATCTCGGAAGTAGAGTAGATTTGTTCGGTTTTATAGACAACGAGCACATAATCAATATAGTTAATAAATGGAAAGTTGCAGTTGCTCCATATGCCCCCAGCTTAGATAGCCCCGTTCATTATGCTGATCCTAGTAAGATTAAACTATATATACAATATGAGATGCCAGTTATAATGACAAGGGTGTCGCACTTTTATAAAGAATTGGTTAGGTATAGAGCTGGAATTGCAATCGACTTAAATTCTAAATCTTTTGTTCATGCATTAAAAACGATTAATGGTAATTATAAAGAATATAGTCGAGGGGTAATTGGATTAAAGAAGAAACATTTATATGATTCTTATTATAGAAATAAATTTAGATTCTTAATGTAAATGGAAAAAAAACAAAAAATTGGAGTTTTAATTGATAGGCTTAATGTTGGAGGAGTTGAGAAAATAGCCATAGAAGAGGTTAAGGCATTGCGTTTATTAAAAATAGATGCTTCCCTAGTTGTTTTACGGAGAAAGGGAGTGGTGGAAAATGCATTTCCGGATTTAAGGAAAGGTCTTCCCACGATTTATTTAGATGATAGGTTGCCAAAGTTTCTGACTTTTTCTTTTAAATTTCCTATATTCAGTTTCTTTTCATTTTTTCATGTAACATACCCATTTTTACTTCCTTTTGTTGTTAAGAAATGCGAGTTTGATTATTTAATTGTGCATGGAACATACACTGCGTTTACTGCAATATCTTTAAGGAAAATACGAGGAATAAAGTTTTCAACTTTTATCTGGGATCCCATAGGGTATATTCTTGCGAGGGCGTATCCTAAAAATTTATCTGTTTTCTTAAGTCTTTTTATAAGGCTCGCAAACATCTTAGATAGGTTGATTATCGATAATTCTGATGAAGTACTTGTCGGTGGTAACGCTCACAACGAATACATCAAACACCTAAATCCCAAAGCTATTATTAGAATTATTTCTCCCTCCGTTCATCCTAGAAACATAATCCTAAAAAATAAAAAAAATTTCGTTTTAATGGTAACAGCTTGGAAAAAAGGCAAGAACCCCGAATATCTATTCGATTTGATTGAAAAAATGCCACAAATAAGAATTAAAATGGTGGGAAAGTGGATAGAAGATCAATATAAAAAAGAATTTGAAGATAAAGTAAAAATAAGAAAATATTCTGCGAATGTTGAAATCGTTGGTGGAGTTACGGAGCAACAACTTAGTCAATATTATTCTGAAGCTACGGTGTTGCTTCAAACCAATGATGATAAAGGGTTTGGAATGCCCGCTCTTGAGGCTGCAGGTAATGGAACCACGTTTATAATTCCGGAAGGTCAAGGGGTTTGTGAGCTCTTCATTAATAAAATTGATGGATTTTATGTAAAGGAAAAAGATACAAAAGCAATAACTTGCAACTTAAACTTACTGATTAATGATAAGAAAAAAGCAATAAATATGGGTAAGAATGCTTGGGAGAAAGTTATAGTCAATTACAGTTGGACCAACCATGCAAAAAGCCTATTAGATATAAAGATGGGCCTGTGATTATATGAATAAAAAGCAATCAATAGCATTTATAACAGATGTTCTTTCGTATAGAGCTGGTTTTATCAAGCAAGTAATTGAACAGGCAAATTATTTTTCCAAATTGGGATATGATGTTACAGTATTTACATCTCATTATGATGCAAAAAAGTGTTTTCCTGAAATAAAGAAGAATTTTAAGATAAAAAGTTTAAATTATAAGATAAGGTTTCCATTATTAGCTCCGCTTGAAAATAGATTTATAAAAAAAAATAAAATGCAAAGTCTAATAAGAGAAGAGAGAAAACAGTATGAAATCTTTATAATTCATGGTGATCCTTATTTTATCCTTAGTAAATTTTTAATAAGCTGCTTTATTGAGGCAAAAATTGTTTGGCACATAAACGATATTCCTTATTCTTTCGATATTCTTTTGAGAAGAGAGAGTTCTTTACTAAACAAAATAGCAGGGCCATTATTGAGAATGATAGATAAGTACTATATTAATTATTTAAATAACATAACTACATTAAACGAAGTAAACAAAAAATCAATAAAGGTATTGTTTGGAAAAAAGAGCACAGTTGTGAATACTGGCGTAGATAAATTTTTTGTTCAAACAAAATTAAAAAAAAGAGTAATAGATCATAATAAAGTAATAACTTTATCAGTTGGTGCTTTCTCAACTAATAGACGATATGAAGATATTATTAAGGCAATATCAATATTAAATAATAGTTCCAAAACCACCAGATTCCTCCTAAGAATAATTGGATATCAAGGTACGACACCTACTTATTACAAATATTTAGTCAAGTTAGTTGACGAATTGAAGCTAAATGAATACGTCACTTTTATAAATTCAGCAACAAATGACGAGTTGAAGAAAGAATATTATAATGCCGACATCTTCATTCAATCAACGGAACATATAGGTTGGACAATTCCGGCAATGGAGGCAATGATTAGCGGTAATCCCGTGATTATTACAAATTCATGTGGCTTAAATGAAAGATTAAGAGATGGTGTTGATGCTTTTATCGTGAAGTCAAGATCTCCAGAGCAAATTAAGGATAAAATTCAGTTATTAATAAATAATGACTCTATTTATAAAAGGATTTCGATGACTGGGAGGAAAACAATTCTAGACAATTTTATGTGGGGCAGTTATTGTGTGAAATATAAGCAACAAGTCAAAAATTTCAGATAGTATGAAAAAGATAGATAGGTCATTGTTTTTAATTATATCTCTAATGTTATTATCCATGTACGTGTATGCGAAATGGACATCTTTTAATATTTTTTTTGGGGGGGATTGGGTATTTTATTTCTCTAATTTTTTGAAAAGCTTCTTAAGTCCGTCTTCGTGGGCTGGCGTCAATCAACTTGGGGCCCCAGATCTGTTAATTTGGAGGATGCCTATAAATTTTCTTCAGGGGATATTTGGTTTTTTGGGATATGGGTCAAATGTATCCGAAAAAATATTAATTTTTTGGCCAACACTTATCGTAGCAAATATATCGTCATTCTTCTTAGTAAAGAAAATTACTAAATCAAGTCTTGCAGGCTTTGTAGGCGCAATTGTCTTTAATTACAATACCTATTTTTTTGTAATCAATACCGCTTTTCTTCTGTACTCGGCGGCTGCGTGGTCTGTTTTAACTCTATATATATTTATCCATGCTCTGGAAAAGAAAAAATTATATCTATTTATTTTATCGGGCTTAACATTATTCCTTACGGGCTCTTATGATTTTAGGATTGCCTATGTTTCAATTTTTCTTCTAGGACTATATTTCCTTTTCCACGCGCTTTTTATAGAAAAACTAAATTGGAAAGTAGTCCGTAAAAATTTTGCCTGCTTTATTTTGCAGGGATTTGTATTTGGGTTATTAAACCTTTATTGGATTATATCTTTCATTAAATCAAACTCCTTAGCAACGAACGTAATTTTGCAAAGAGGACTTTTTGGAAATGAGTTTTCTAACGTTTTGTATGCTATTGCTCTTTTCCATCCGTTCTGGACAGGAGGAGAAACGACGTACTTTAATCCACAAATAATATTTACATATTTTTGGTTGATACCGATATTTTCGTTTTTGGGATTGTACCTAAACAGAAAAAATAAAAATGTATTATTTTTTGGAGTAGTCGCTTTAATTGGAATATTCTTAACAAAGCAAGTAGCGGTACCGTTTACGGGAGTCTATGCATGGCTTTTTACGCATTTACCCGGTTTTAATGCTTTTCGGGAAGCAAGTAAGTTTTATTACTTGATTGTTCTCGGCTATGCAGTTTTAATTGGAAGCGTTATATCGTGGTTGTTAGGTAGACCTAGGGAAAAGAAGTTTGAGTTATTCGCCAAGTGTTTATTTGTTATTTTGGTTGTAACGGTTTTCCTATGGAATGCTAAGCCTATTGTAACCGGAGAAATCGGTGGTATTTTTGTTCCCAGACACATTTCTCAAGATTACTATATTCTCGGAAAGGATATAATTGACCAGAATAGTTTTTATAGAGACTTGTGGTTGCCTACCGCATTAACATGGAGCGAAACTTCAATTAATAATCCCATTCTCAGTGGTGCTATAGTTCTTCAAAACGACTGGGCAAAGATTTTTCAAAATTATTTTTATGATCAAACTCAGACGACATCAAAATTATTAATAGCAGATTTAAATAAGAAAGAGGCTCCAAATCTACTTCGACTTTCATCTATAAAATATATATTTATACCGGGAGACAGCGTTGAGGATGGGAATATGTACACCTATTTTTACTATGGAGAAAATGAAAAATATTTCATTGACAAATTGAACAATATAAATTATCTACATAAGATTGATTTCGGAACGAAAATAGTAGCTGTATATGAGATTAAAAATTATAGGCCTCACGTATATGCTACTGCCCAAAAAGAAAGTATCTATAAGAATTTGCCTCCAATGATTTACGATGTGAGTAGTAATCTTATAACGTCTTCTCAATACAAAGTCAGCGCGAAAAATATCAAAGCTCCTTTTTATCTGAATTTTTCTGAAGCTTATAACAGCGAATGGAAGTTAAGAGTGGGGGATTTTAATTGGTTTTATGCGATTACAGATAAGCAATATTTTCTTTCAGATAAATACCATTTTCAAAATGATGCGACACTAAACTCTTTCTACATAGATCCTCAGGTAGTTTGCAATGTTCAAAGTTGTAAAGTCAACAAAGACGGCACATACGATATAAACATGACTTTGTATTTTGCCCCGCAATCCTACTTGTATTTAGGCTTAATTATTAGCGGGAGTATACTTGCTTTAGCTCTTGGGTATTTAGTTTTTGTTTTTGGGAGAAACATTTATGCTAAACATAATTAAAAAATTCAGAGGCGACAAGAAATTCTTAAGAAACGCAGCTATTTCGGTGTTACTTTTAGGGTTGTGGTTATTTTTGACGGTTTGGTACGTTGTAACTTTTGACACCAGCTTTTCGATTTGGTCTTACAACCATCCCAGTTCCGATATTCCAAACGTTAATTATAATTTAATTTATAAAGGCGAAACCTTTAAAGGCGAATTTATGGCGCAGGATAATAATTTAGGAATTGTTTCGGTAAGATTTCAGACCTTTATAAGACCTCCCTATGCGTATGAAGATCAATATCTTTTTCGGATAAAAGAGAAAGGAGCAAGTAGTTGGTATTACCAGAATACCTATAGAAATGGGCTCGTCTATGATGTGCCATTCTTCCCATTCGGATTTCCGCAAATAGCAAATTCAAAAGGAAAGATTTATCAGTTTGAAATCACCGCGCTTAATACCAACTCGGTAAATCAATTATCAATCAGCACGAGATACCCTATTCTTCAAAGTAAATATAAGTATTCCGGGCATGAACTTTTGCGGAATAGAAACGAACTGGCAAAATTTTTAATAGTTAAATTCAGCAATGCATTTCAGACACCCGATGTCATTTTTTCCTCGTTTATTTATCTTTTACCTTTTATATTCTATCTGATTTGGATTTCCTTCTTGGAAAAAATTATGAGTCCCTTTACAAACAAGATAGAAGGAGTCGTTGAAAGGTTGGAGAATACTATTCTTGGTCCCTTTATAAAGCTAATCAAAAGATTATTTATTTATAATTTAGATTTATTTCTCATTTTTGTAGTCTTCGTGGATATTTTAGCTATTCAACTTAATAATGACGTTAAGTACTTGGTAATTACCGCTTTGTGGATAGCAACGTTAAGAGTTTACAAAAAAGAGAGTAAAAAATCGTTTATTGTAGGATTAGCGTTGATTGCCTTGTGTCCTTTGTTCTTAACGTTTAAGTCCGAGCCGACTGCGGAGCAAGCGGGCGCGTGGGCTTTTATGTTTCTAGTCGCGGGCACAATTCAAATACTTATAGAATCCCAAAACGAAAAAGCTTAGGACGGAGAACTAATATAAGCCAAACCGTAAAAGCAATTAAACTAACAACGATGCCTATTAAAAAAGATATTGAGAAAAATACAAAAGAATAAACATGAGTACCTTTTTTCATAGGCGCGGCAAGAAACCTATTGTTAATGGGATTTTGCTGTTTATTATCTACTCTTAATTCCCAATCTGGAAAATATGTTTCGAGTAAAACTAACTTATGTTGATTATCCCGAGAATAGGCAGTCACATTAATTTTATTAATTGCTATCGTGACGCTTTTAATATTTGAGTCTTCGCTTGTTCCTAGTTTAATTTCATTTATATTTTCTGTTGTATATGCATAAGGGGTATACTCTGAATTTTCATACAGTTTCGCTGTATTCATCTCTTTAATTGTCTTTACATTAAACGATTTAGGAGGATAATAATTGACAGGATAAATAAAGTATTTGGGGTAAACGTCTTTATAAGTGTAGTTACTTGAGAAATCAGCCGATGCGTATTCCTCACCAGGATTGTTATTTTTCCCCCACCCCCCACCAAATAATTTTTGGTGATTGGCGATAGCTAAATATGTTGGTAGTTGGTTTTGAAAAAATACGCTCTGGGCAATGTAATATTGAGAATTGTCATGTGTTTTTAAAAAATTTAACAGATAAACGAAATTATTGTTAATAGGTGGAAAACCTTTTGCATTGTAATTGGTTTGGAAATCTTTATAGACCAGGGTTAAGTTTATGATGAGAAAAAGGAAAATTAGAGGCTTTATATAGATTTTATTTGTTTTTGTGTAAACATAATCTAGAGATAAGGCAAATAGGATTAGTACGATCGGTATAATCAATATAAAAATTCTACTCGGAACCCTAAGATTTTGAAAAAATGGAACAAACACAAAAAGCCAGTGAAATGGACTATAAGGATTGCCTAAAAATGAGAACAAAATCAAAACAAAACCCAAGAATATGAGGGGGTTAATTATTTTCTGATGATTTATTTTTTTTCTAAGAATAAAAAAAACCATCAATCCGATCAAGGAAAATGGACCTATATAAGCGTAGCTTTCCCACCAAAGATATGAAGAAATAATATATTTATCTAGCCCGAAGTACTTAAATAAATCTGGGAAGGGAAGGAAAAAATTGTAGACAATGCTAAAAATATTTTGAGAACCAACAAATGCATTTACGTTTCTTATTAAATATGATCTTCCTGAAAGCATAGGAAAGAATTTTAATGCTGAAAAAAACGGAGTAAGAATTAAACTTGCAATTAGGAAAAAGATTTGCCTTTTAATTTTATCTTTTGTGTCTATTTTTAATAATATTTTTATGAATAAAAACAGAATTACAGAAGATATCGATATTAAACAATAAATTACAACGTATACATTTCCGCAAAAAAGAATAAGGGTTATTAATAAAGACAATAATCCTGCCCAAAGAATATTTTTTTTATCAAGCAAGATAAGTAAGAATAATATAAATAGCGGAATTAAAGGATATGCCAATATCCATTCGAAATGCCCAGCGGTTATTCTTCCGGACATAAAACCACTAGCCATATATGTCATTGAAGCAAGTAAACTTATGATTTTTCCAATCTTAAAATAACGGGTCAATAGATAAAAAAATACGCCTGAAAGAAATATAGATAAAACAAGAATTGATTCTGTCGCTAAGATAAATGGAAGTATCAAAAAGGGAATGAAGACCAACGGACTGAAGAAACTGTTTAAAGGGTTATTAATAATAGGTGTTCCTAGCCCTCCGTATGATTCCCATTGGGGAAATGTATGATACTTAAACAAAGATTCTTTTATAAATACCCAATCAGATACGTTTAGCATCAGGTCGTTACCATGGAAAAAGGGCTCACTTTTTAAGAAGGGTTGCGAAAGAATTAAGGAAAACGTTAAAAATATGAAGAGAATTAAAAAAAAAGTATTATTTCCTGATAGCTTCTTTTGTATAAACTTGAGCATCCTATTTATTATAGTCGAATAGTATTATATGATCTATTAAATTAAACAACAAGCTTGAGAATTAGACTAAAAGTCTCGGAAATGGTAAAATTGTTTAAGCTAGACCTCAGGAATTGAGCTTAGCATCGAAATTATGATTAGCGCAGTTGTGCCCGCGTTTAATGAAGAAGAAAGCTTGGGAGAGTTTTATAAGGTTTTATCCGTAAATTTACTAAAGTTAGATAAAAATTACGAAATCATCTTTATTGATGATGGTTCAACCGATTCTACATTAGAAATTCTCAAGAAGTTAGCCTCAAAAGATAAAAAAATAAGGATTTTTTCGTTCCGCAAGAACCGCGGTAAGGCAGAAGCTTTAACGGTTGGATTCCAGATGGCAAAGGGAGACTATATAGTGACGTTGGACGCTGATTTGCAAGATAGACCGGAGGAAATCGGAAAGCTTTTGGTTAAAGCAAAAGAGGGCTTTGATTTAGTTTCCGGTTGGAGAAAAGACCGAAAAGACGCGCTTAAAACAAGACTATCTTCAAAGTTTTTCAATTTTGTCATGAGCGCTTTCTGGGGGGTGCATTTGCATGACTATAATTGCGGATTAAAACTTTATACCAAGGAGGCGGCAAAAAGTCTCAATCTATACGGAGGAATGCACCGTTTTATTCCCTTATTGGTGGCGGAAAAAGGCTTTGAGGTGACCGAAATTCCTGTTATTCATGAAAAAAGAAAGTTTGGCAAATCAAAATACGGCTTCTCAAAAATCTTTCGAGACGTACCGGATATGTTCACAATTTTATTCCTCTCAAGATATGCCAAAAGACCGTTGCATTTTTTTGGATTTGTCGGTGGAGTAATTTCTCTTATAGGATTTGTTAGCCTTTTTTATCTATTTATTCTTCATTTGATGGGAGAGAAAGTTGGAACTAGACCTCTTTTAACTTTTGGAATGCTTTTAGTGCTGGCAGGAATGCAACTTTTATTTACGGGGCTTTTGGCGGATTTAATCCTACATATTTCCCAAAAAGATAACCAAGGCGTAAATCTGGAGGAAGGTTTTAAATACAAAACCGAATGAAAATAGGAATTGACATTTCTCAGTTGGCATACCCCGAAACGGGAGTGGCAAATTATTTGCAAAACCTCATTGAAGAATTGGTTAAATTAGATACAAAAAACGAATATACACTTTTCTACAGTTCGCTAAGAAAAAAATTACTAATTTCTAATTTCAAATTTCTAAATAAATCCCAATATCCAAATGTTCAATTAAAAACTTTTAAGATTCCACCGACCTTATTAGATTTAATATGGAACAGACTGCACATATTGCCGATAGAGAGCTTAATTGGTGAGGTGGATATCTTTATAACTTCGGACTGGACAGAACCGCCGGCCAAAAAAGCCAAAAAAGCGACAATTTTGTATGATTTGATTGTTTATAAATATCCTAAAGAGACCGCAGGAAAGATTGTTGAAGTTCAGAAAAGAAAGCTCAAGTGGGTTAAAAAAGAATCGCAGCGGATTTTGTGTATCTCGGAAGCTACAAAAAAAGACGCGGGGGAAATTTTAGGAGTTCCTCAAAACAGGCTAGCGGTAATTTATCCGGGTTTCTAGACATATCTGGAAATATCTGGTAATATCTGGAAGTATATGGAAATTCCACTGAAGTATGAATTGACAAGGGAAATGGTAGATTTAATTTCTCAAATTGAAGTAAAAAAGACTATTCTAGATAATATTCAGATTCCCAACAGTTTAGTCAAAACCCTGCAAAGACAATCTCTTCTCAAAAGCTCTTTATTCTCAGCCAAGATTGAGGGGAACACTCTTGATATAAAGGATTTACGCTATTCCCCGAAATTAAATCCCGATTATAAACAAAGACTGGAGGTTGAGAATATACTGTTGGCATTTTCATTTATTGCCAAAAATCAACATAAAGATATTGATATTGATTACATCTCGAGCTTACACGCTATTGTGATGAAAGGCTTAAGGGACGATTTAGGCAGAATACGAACAGAAGTAAGCGCTATATTTAACCAGTCCGGTTTTCCCGTTTATATTCCACCTCCTCCCTCGGAATTACCCGATTTACTCAAGAAATTAACGGCATATATTAGTGAGGTAACAAATGAGAACGTTCTTATCAAAGGTTCTCTTTTGCATATTTCTTTTGAAAAAATCCATCCTTTCTTGGATGGTAACGGAAGGGTGGGAAGGCTTTTATTTCAGGCAATTATTGCAAGACAGGGATATGGCTTTAACAGGCTCCTCTCCATAGAGGAACTTTTGAATGATAGGAAAGAGGAATATTATGCATATTTAGATAAGAACGACGCCACTTCATTTATTGAATTTATGCTGGAAATTATCAATAATCAAGCTCAAGAGATTCTTGATGAAATTGGTAGTAAGAAACAAACCTCAGATGATTTGCTTTTACCACGCAGAAAAGAGATATTAGATGTGATAAGAGATCATGGAGTTATATCCTTAGATTCTATCCGAAGACGTTTTCTTAAGGTAAGTTCCAGAATGATTAGGTACGATTTAAAGAAATTGGAAGAACAAGGATTTATAATTAAACTTGGAACAACCAGAGGAGCAATGTATAAGATAAAATAAAACTATGATAATCGGTATTGACGGAAATGAGGCAAATATCGAAAATAAAGTTGGCATCGGCGAATATGCCTACGAGCTGTTATGTCAGTTCCATGCTATCGCGGCGGTAAAAAAAGACCTCAAATTCAGAATTTATTTAAAAACTAACCCAAGAATGGAAATGCCGGTCCCAACAGAAAACTGGCGCTATCAAATTGTCGGACCGAAAAAATTCTGGACACAGATTGGCTTGCCATTAAAGCTTTTTCTGGAAGCTAAAAAACCGGATGTATTCTTTAGCCCCAGTCATTACGCTCCTAGGTTTAGCCCCATTCCAACCGCGATTTCGATTATGGATTTGTCCTACATTCATTTTCCCGAGCTTTTTACCAAGCACGATTTATATCAACTGGTGAATTGGACAAAGTATTCCGCAAAACAGGCCCGCAAAATATTCACAATCAGTAATTTTAGTAGAGATGATATAATCAAAACATACCGGAAAAGCCCGGAGGACGTAGTCACAACGTACTTGGGATTTAAACCGGCGCTGGCTAGCGATAGTAAAAGCTTAAATATGGAAGAATTAGGTAAAAAGTTCGGAATCACAAAGCCCTACATTTTATTTGTCGGAACCCTACAGCCTCGTAAGAATATCGCTAAATTAATCGAAGCTTTCTCTCTCCTCAAAAATAAGGATACACAACTGGTGATTGTTGGGAAGAAGGGTTGGCTGTGGGAAGAAATCCTGGCGGCTCCGGAAAAATTCAGCGTTTCGGAAAGAGTTAAGTTTTTAGATTTTGTCCGTAATGAGGACTTGCCAAGTTTGTATAAAAATGCGTTGTGTTTTGTTTTGCCAAGTCTTTACGAAGGGTTTGGCTTGCCGGTTCTGGAAGCGATGAAGTTTGGCTGTCCGACGGTAATTAGCGACGTTTCCAGCCTCCCTGAAGTCGGGGGAGATGCCGCTTTATATGTTGATCCGCAAAGCGTTGATGATATCGCGGAGAAGCTAATGCTAGTGATTAATGATGAAGGATTAAGGATTAAAATGATAGAAAAAGGCTATAATCAAGTTAAGAAGTTTTCCTGGGAAAAAACGGCTAAAGAAACACTGAAAGTGCTGGAGGATTTAGGAAAACAAAAATGAATAGAATTGTAAGAAGAATCAGAGCGGTTTTTTGGGAATTAGTCTGCTGGAAACTGGTAGTGACCGGTTATATTCCCTCACATTATTTAAGAAGATTCGTCTACCGGTTTTGGGGAATAAAAATCGGCAACGGTTCGGCTATTCACATGGGAGCGCACTTTTATTATCCGCCGAATATCTCAATTGGGCAGGATTCAATAATCGGTGAAAGGGTGGTTTTGGACGGACGGGATAAATTAGTGATTGGAAGTCACGTCGATATTGCCTCCGAAGTAATGATTTATAACGCCGAGCACGATGTTCATGATGCGGACTTTAAGGCAATATCCTCGCCGGTTGTAATCGAAGACTACGTTTTTATCGGGCCAAGAGCAATAATTTTACCGGGCGTCACTATTCATAAAGGCGCGGTGGTCGGAGCAGGCGCGGTGGTGACTAAAGACGTTGAGGAATTTAAAATTGTCGGCGGAGTGCCGGCCAAAGAAATCGGCGAAAGGCAAAATAAAAATCCCAACTATAAACTTGGCAGGGCCGCGTGGTTTAGATAACTTTCAGTTAGCTTATGGATTTATCAATAATAATTCTCAGCTTTAATACCAAGGATTTAACCATTGCATGTATAGAGTCAATAGTCTCCCAGTATAAACAGGAACTGGATAATAATCAGTTCGAGATTATTTTAGTAGATAATGCTTCTTCCGATGAAACTGTTCAGGCGGTAAAAAGTCTCAATATAAAAAATCTTAAACTAATCGAAAATAAAGAAAATTTAGGTTTTTCAAAAGGCTGTAATCTGGGTGCCGAAAGCGCTAAAGGAGAGTATCTGCTGTTCTTAAACTCGGATACGGAAATCAAAGATCAAGGATTTGTAAAAATGGTCGAATACCTGCGGAAAAATGAAAAGGTTGGGATTTTAGGTGGTGCACTCAGAAACGAAGACGGAACGAGTCAACCGTCGACCGGAAAATTCTATAATTTATTCACTCTTCTCTTGGATATGCTGGGTTTAGAAAGAGCAGGTTTATTAAGGGAAAGTCCAAAACAAATAACCAAAGTTGATTGGGTAATGGGCGCAAGCTTAATGATTAGTAAAAAAGCGTTCGAAAAGACAGGCGGTTTTGCCAAGGAACTGTTTATGTATGCCGAAGACATGGAGTTTTGCTACAGGGCCGGTAAGAAAGGTTTTGCCACCTATTTTTACCCCGAAGTGACACTTTTTCATAAGGAAAGAGGCAGTAGTAACCGGACTTTTGCTATACTCAATATCTATAAGGGCATTTTGTTCTTTTACAAAAAACATAAACCGTCTCTTGAATATAGAACGACAAGCGCCATACTTTTTACAAAAGCATTCGTTTTAAGTAAAATAGGAAAATTAACCAACAATAAGTATTTGGAAGAGACTTATGGGCAAGCTCTGGAACTTTTTTAAAAACAATTTACTAAAAATCGGCATTTCCTTTTTGCTGGTTTTTATTGCGTGGTATCCCAAATTGCCGAGCGTACACATTGCGCACACCTGGGTTTATATTCGGCTTGAGGATTTCTCGATTCTTCTGGTGGTCGGCATTTGGTTTATCCAGTTTCTATTGCGGCGGGTAAAATTGCCGCCTAAGATTTGGTTAACTTTTCCGTTTTACCTGGGAGTTGGTCTAATTTCGCTTGTTTTGTCTTTAATTTTTATCGGACCGCATTTGGCCAATTTTTTCCCCAGCGTCGCTGTATTGTATTACATCCGCCATATCGAATATCTCATTTTATTCTTTGTCGCTTTTTCGACTATTAAGAGTACGAAAGACATCAGGGATTATCTGATTATTTTATCGATTACGGTTTTGGGTTTTTCGCTATACGCTTTTGGCCAAAGATTCTATTTGGACGCTTGGGCCGCTTTCCCGAAATTTTTCGAAAAATATCCGTATTGCTTTCCCTCATTCCAAACCGGCAATGAAGAATTTGCCAAGGGAATTCCTTTATGCTTGCCAAAAGATGCCAGGATAACTGCCACTTTTGCCGGACATTACGATTTAGCGGGTTATCTGGTACTTATCATCCCTATTTTAACGGCGGTTTTTCTTTTCGTAAAAAGGAGAATCTATCGGATTCTGGGTTTCATTGTCACTTTAATGTCGATAATGGTTATAATCTTTACTGCTTCCAGAATTTCGTTTGTGGCATATCTTTTGGGGTTAACGGCAACTCTCGTTTTCCTAAAAAAGAAAAAATTTATCATCCCATTTTATATTCTTAGTATTGTTCTGCTGTTGGTTTTTAGCGGTTCGACGGCAAAAAGGTTTATGGAAACTTTCCGGTTTATGTCGGTAGTTACCAATAATCAGGGGCAGGTAGTCGGGCAATTACCGTCCAGTCTTCAG
>Ga0182027_10001896_pt1 | contig 34171 bp, 17 predicted proteins | sample 712E1DmetaG_FD_121300 | JGI IMG/M metagenome (GOLD analysis project Ga0182027, IMG submission 121300) | Permafrost microbial communities from Stordalen Mire, Sweden - 712E1D metaG (Illumina Assembly) | ecosystem: Environmental > Terrestrial > Soil > Wetlands > Permafrost | place: Sweden...
CAGAATCTCCTCGGCCCCGATCCAGCGCCCTTGCACATATCGTTTGTCTTCCATCCCCCCATTTCAACAGAGGTCGCCTTGGTAGTCCAGCTATTTCACCAACAAATCGGAGATGCACCGCTTCGAGAGTATGTCAGCAACTTCCATTGTTGCCTTCAGCGTCTCGTGTTTTGATCCACCGCTGGACGGTATGCACAAACGCATTTTCTTGATTCCCCGAGATTTCATTAAGTACAGGCAACCCCAATATCCAAAATTGCCGGGACCTCCGTTCACCCCACATTTTACCCCCACACCGTTCAGTTCGTGGAGCGGGATCTTAGTACGGGTGAAGAGGTAAGTGCGCACGGTGCAGGTTCTCTTATCGCTCTTGAAGTCGAGGAATTTAGGGAAGCAACCCCACCAAGCTTGGCGGATAGCCCATAATCCAATCAGTACTCCAATGCCCCCGGTCAACGATAACCCAAAGAAGATGATTCTGCTTGTAATTGGGCCGTTCGCCGCCTTATGGAGCGCGAGTGCGGCCCAGGTACCAAATGAAGCAACAAACAAAATGCCTACTGACATAGCAGCGCAAAACGCTAGCGGACGAAAGTCTTTGGTTTTAAGAAATAAATCGCCCGCTGGATTCCGATCAATTCTTAAGAAAGGGCTATCGTACAACGGCATAGCAGTAGCAGGGGTCAAACTAAAGTTTGGCCATGTTGGGGTGGTTTCAGGTCCGTTGCTCATGGTGCTTCTTCCAGCGGTAAGGCTCGCTGCTCAAGCTCTTCTTGCTCCCCATCTGCAGCCGCTCCGCGATGTCCCCAAGCGCGAGCGTGGTCTCACGGCGCAAACGCGCCGCCGGCGCCATTTTGGCCCCATCGCTCTTGGGCCGCCGCCTTGGCTCCGCTTTCTTCCTTCCGCGCCGCTTCATTTCCCCTTTCCTTATCGCCTCCGCCAGGGTCTTGATGAAATCGTGGCGGTGCGCATCATCCAGAAAGATCGATTCCCGGCGGTTCCCTCGGCTCAGGACGCGGTAGATGGTTCCTTCGTATTCGATTCGGCGCTGCCGTGGCATGAGCCAATCCTGGCCATTCGAGCCGCCAAGTCAAGCGCAATTCGGCCCCCGTTCGGGCCAAACTTATTTTGACACCTTTCAAGAGGGCCGGGAGGCCGTCAACCGGCAGTTTTTGCTGTTCTTGCTCCCGGCTGATGCAATGCGTCAGTTCTGGATGGTAGGGCGCGCACTCCGTGCGCGCCGCGGCGGGCAGAAAACAGCCCGCCCTACCTTTTTCCCATCCGTCACTGACGCAATAACGGCTGACCTCATTTTCCCTGGCGCATTTTCTCCGTTTCGAACTCGGGCGTTCTCTGTGTGGTTTCTGTGTCGCCGACGCCAAAATCTCGGTTTCCCTCGGAGTAGAAATGGCTGTCCGACATGGATTCGAACCATGACAAAGGCCTCCAAAGGGCCTTGTGCTACCGTTACACCATCGGACAGGGCAGAGTTAAATTAGCCCGGCGCGCGCGGTCTGCAAATAAAAAACCATCCAGTTCCACCAAGGCGGTCCAGAATTGGGAGCCGAATTTGGCTTGGAATTCTTCGAGGAGGGTTTCGGCGGCGGAACGGGATGGCGTCAGGGCAAAAGTGGTGGAACCGCTGCCGGACATCAAGACGGCGGCGGCGCCGTGTTCGCGGAAGAATTCCTGAAACAGTTGCAGCAGGGGATATTTGAACAAGGCAGGGGCTTCGAGGGAGTTGTAGAATTCTTTTCCGGCGTCGGACAGGGCGGCGGTTTGCAGGAGGGAAATCAGGTGTTGGGCGCGGCCCGGTTTTCCGTGGAGAGCCTCCGGGTGGCGGGCCAGTTGTGCGTAAGCCCAGGAGGTGGAAATGCCGAAGCCAGGATGGACGAGCAGCATCCAGGCGCCCGCCAGGGCGGGAAAAAAATCCAGGGGGGTGATGAGTTCGCCACGGCCCGTGGCCAAGGCCGGACGGCTTTGCAGGAAGAAGGGGATGTCGCTTCCCAGGGAAGCGGCCAGTTGCAGCAGGGCTTCGCGGGGGAGCGGCTGGCCGAAAAGTTCGTTCATGGCCACAAGTGTAGTGGCGGCGTTGCCGCTGCCGCCGCCCAGGCCCGCCGCGATGGGAATTCTCTTTTCCAGATGAATGCGGACGCCTTCGTGGATTCCGGCAGTCTGGAGAAATCGCTCCGCGGCGGCAAAGACGAGGTTCCTGGCATTAACCGGCAAAAGCGGGTCATTGCACTTGAGGCGCACCCTTGTGCCGCGGCGCTCGAAGGAAAGGGAATCGTGGAGGCTGACCGGATGCAGGACGGTCTCCAGTTCATGGAACCCATCGGGACGCTTTCCCAGGATGTTGAGGAGGAGGTTGACCTTGCAAAAAGATTGCTTGTCAAGCGGCATGGGAAATGGCGGCATGCGGCAAGGCCGCCCGCGGCTTCCTCCGGCTGTTCCCGGCTGGCCGGTTATTGATCGAAGACGTGGAAACGGCTGCCCGGGATAAACGGCGCGATGTCCCCGCCGCCGTAGCCCAGGGAGGTGTCCGGCGACATCATCTGATCTGCCAGCCAACTGGGTTTGTAGCTGTCGGGGTTGACGGGGTTCTCCGGCAGGAAAACGGCGCCGTAGTCCTTGGGCGTGTGATTGGGGAACGGGAAAGTCGCCACTTCATAAAAGCCGGCGGCGGTGCGCGCCACGGTGCGGTCAATGCCGTGGAGGACCCCGGTGGTGCAGCCGACCTCGGGGCTTTCCAGGACGGAGGTTTGCTCGTAGGAACGGCGCAGTTCGCCGAGGCGGGTGAATTCGAGCATATTGCTGACACCGCGGCCGAGTTTTTGCTCCGGGCCGGCGCAACCGGACACGATCAAGGCCGCGCCCAGCAACGGGACAATAGAGGAAAATAGATTACGCATATACAGCTCTTTTCGGTAAAATAGCGGCTTGTGGGAAATTGTCTAGCTTTTTTCTGCTTTTTTCTCCTGGCGCTCCCAATACCAGGCGATCCAGACGCTGACCTCGAAAAGCAGTTGCAGGGCCACCGCCATGACCACCTGGGTGAAGACTTCCGGGGTGGTGAGCAAAGCGCCGAGAATCAAGTTTCCGACGATGACGTAGCGGCGCATCCCAGCCAGCTTCTCGTAATCCAGAAGGCCGATTTTGACCAACGCCAGCAGCACCACCGGCAACTCAAAACCCAGTCCCATGCCGAGCATGAACTTGACGAGAAAGCTGGAGTAGGAGGAGAAGTTCCAAATGGGGGCCTTGAGGCCCATGAAAACCGAGAATTGCTCGGCGAATTTGAGCGCCGGCGGCATGACGACAAAGTAGGCAACCGAAACGCCCAGGAAAAACAAACCGATCCCCACACCGAAGGCGCGCAAAAAGTACTTCTTCTCCTTGATCCTCAAGGCGGGCATGAGGAATTGCCCGATGAAGTAAAGCACGAATGGGGAGGCCACAAGCAGCCCGGCAAAAAACGAGATGTGCATCCAGAAGAGAAACGGCTCGGAAGGGTCCAGGAAGACCAGGTCCGGGCCGGGGGAAACCGCTTCCTCCGGCGGGGTGGGAATCACCCGCCAGGTCACCAATTGCTGGCCGCCCAACTGCATAAAATCCAGGGCCACGGTCACATGTTGATTGGTGCCCAGATCCAGCGCGCCAACGCGGTTGGTTCCCAGTTCCATGGCCGGAAGCCGCGCGCTCCCGATTTGAAAGGTGACCAATTGATTGGTGGTGTCCGGCAGCAAAAAGATGTGGCGTCTGGCGGCGCGATCCATGGGCCACTTGAGAACGGCCACCAGCGGCTTGACATTGAACAGGCAAACCGTCATGGCCACAAGCGTGGCGGCGGCGCTCTTGATCAGCACCCAGCGCAGGTCTTCGAGATGTTCGAGAAATGTCTTAACCGCGCCGCCTCCGGATTCCTCGTCGTCCGGCTGGTTATCCTCGGGGCGTTCTACCATGAGAAATGGTCACTGCGGGGAACTAGGTTTTGGGGACGGTGGAAGGCGGATTGGGGTCGGCCACGGGCGCAGGAGCCGGCGCGGGCGCCGACCTGGCCGGCTGGGGAGCCGGCGCCTCGTTGGCGGCGTTGTTGATCTCATCCGTCACCTCGCGCGAAGCCTTCTTGAATTCCCGGATGCCCTGGCCAAGACCCTTGGCGAACTCCGGGATTTTTTTGGCGCCAAAAAGAACCAGGATGGCGGCAAACACCAGGACCATTTCGCCGCCGCCCATTCCAAAGACTGCAAGAGATGTGTTCATAATTTATGTTCCTAAAATATCAATAACCCAAAGGCAAACAAGAGTAAAGCGCGCTTTTTTGCTGTTTTTTGCGGTCCTGGCTCCCCGGGCCTTGACATTGCCTTGACATTGCCTTTGCCAAGGGGGCGGCATGGTGGTATGTTTTGCCCCGCATATTGTTTATGGGGACTCTGAGTTTATCACCGCAGAAAAGCGGGCCAAAACCCGAATTCATGACGGACAAACAAAGCGAGCGGGACCACCGCCGTTTGCGCATCGCCAAGGTCGGGGTGCGCGGGCTGCGCTTTCCCATTCAAATCCGCGACAAGGAGCGGACGCTGCAAAACACCGTCGCCACCATCGGCATGTACGTGGATCTGCCGCAGGAATTCAAAGGCACGCACATGAGCCGGTTCCTGGAGGTCCTCAACTCGCACGGGAGCGTCGTTCATGTGGAGAATATCTTTGACATTCTGCGCGCCATGCAGGCGAAGCTGAAAAGCGCCGCCGCGCACCTGGAGATGGAATTCCCCTTTTTCCTGGTCAAAAAAGCGCCGGTTTCGGGGATGGAAAGCGTGATGGATTACATGGCGCGGTTCGATGCCACGGCGATTGGCGCGGAGATTGATTTTGTGCTGACGGTGCGGGTGGGGGTCACGACGCTTTGCCCCTGTTCCAAAGCCATCAGCCGGCACGGGGCGCACAATCAGCGGGGATTGGTCACGGTGCAGGTGCGTTTCCGGCGGGCCATTTGGATTGAAGATTTGATCGCGCTGGTGGAAAGCTCGGCCAGTTGCGAGTTGTATTCCCTGCTCAAGCGGCAGGATGAAAAGGCGGTGACGGAACGGGCCTATGAAAACCCGGTCTTCGTCGAGGATTTGGTCCGGAATGTGGCGCTCCGGCTCAACGCGCATCCCGATGTGACCTGGTACAAGGCGGAGGCGGAGAATTTCGAGAGCATCCACAACCATAACGCCTACGCGTGCATTGAAAAGGAATAGGGCCGAAAAACGCCGTTGGGGAGGGGAGGCGTCCGGCCCCGTGATTTTTTTCAAGAAAAATGTGGCGTTTTTCGCGCTCTTTGCTACAGTCACCCGCCCGCTACAGACGAAGGCGGCGGCAGGACGGCTTCCCCGCGGCCGGGCGATGGAGACGGGTTGGATCGTGTGAAAAGAAGAAAAAAGACAATGAAGAAAATTGAAAAGCCGGCCAGGGCGAAAAAGGCGCTGACTTCGGCCACCTCCGCCTCCATTTTGGGCGCGGGCGCCGCCAAGCCCAAAGGCAAGAAAGCCGGTCCGGTGAAAGTCAAGGCGGAATGGGCCCGATACCATCAGCATTTGCTGGAATTGCGGGAACGCCTGCTCGCGCAAATGAGCGGCCTGGCCAAGGAATCGGCGGAGGAGATGACCAGTTACAGCCTCCACATGGCGGATTCGGGCACGGATAATTTTGACCGCGATTTCGCCTTGAGCCTGCTGTCGTCCGACCAGGATGCGATTTACGAGATCGAAGAGGCGCTCAAACGCATTGAGAAGAAAACTTATGGCATCTGCGAATTGACCGGGAAACCCATTCCCAGGACCCGTCTGGATGCCATCCCGTGGACCCGATTCACGGTGGAGGCGCAGAGCCAGCTTGAACGCGACGGGGCCTTGCGCCAGCGCCGTTTGGGCCAACTGGGCACCGTGGACAACAGCGGGAGCCTGGAGCCGGAAGAAGAAGAAGAGGCCGAGGAAAAGCCCGCCAAAGAAAAGGAATAACATGCCCCGCGAGATCATCACCATCGAATGCACCGAAGCGCGCAAGGAAGGCAAATCCCCTTCCCGCTATACCACCACCCGCAACAAGAAACTCAAGACCGAGAAATTGGAGATCAAGAAGTACAATCCGGCCCTGCGCCGCCACACGGTCCATCGCGAAATCAAATAGCCTATGCCACGCAAGACCCATACCGAAAAGCCCGGCGCCCGCGGCAGCCGCGGCAAAACCACCAGCTCCATGGAAGTCCGGACTCCCCGGCCCAAGCCGAAAATTGATTTCACCGTGGACGCGCTGGACTACAAGAACGTCGCCCTGCTCAAGCAATTCGTGACCGACCAAGGCCGCATCCTCCCCCGCAAATACACCGGCCTGCCCGCCCATTATCAGCGGCAACTCAACCGCTCGATCAAGCGCGCCCGCCAGATGTTGCTGATGAAGTAGCTCCCCTGTCTCCTCCCCCGGTCCAGCGCCCGAGGATCTTGAGCAGTTGGGCGGCGTGGATTTCGAGGGGGCCGTCCGTCCACACCACAAAATCGGAACGGGCGATTTTCTTTTCGACCGGCCACTGGGCTTCCAGGCGCTGCCTGCATTGGACGGCATCCCAGCCCCGCTCGCGCATACGCCGGGCCTGCGCGGAGGAGGAACAAGCCGCGCAGAGGGTTGCGTCGAAAAGCGGTTCCGCCTGGGTTTCAAAGAGCAAGGGGATGACGACCGCGCCGCAGGGGCGGCCTTCTTTGCGCCATCGGTCCGCCTCGGCATTCCAGACCGCCCGAATCCGAGGGTGAAGGATGGCTTCCAGATCGGAGCGGGCGGAGGCAAGGGCGAAGACTTGCCGGGCCAGTTGCTTGCGGTCCAGACGCCCGTCCGGCAGGAAAACAGCAGGGCCGAATCTTTCGCGAATTTCCGCCAGGGCGGGCTGCCCAGGCTCCACCGCCTGGCGGGCGATGTCGTCGCTGTCAATGACCGCCACGCCGTGCTGCCGGAGCAGAAGGCCGGCGGTGGATTTGCCCATGGCGATTCCGCCGGTGATGCCAAAAAGTTTCATGGTTGGACTGGCGAGAGTTCGCGCCTCATGAAGGCAGAGACCGGAAAAAAGGGCAACAGGAAAAAGGGCCCGGCGCGCCCTGCCTTGGAACCTGTAAAAATCACTGGGGCAAATGGAGGGCGCGATAGAAGCGCGCCGGCGCATTGGTCAAATGATTGGTGATAGTGATCTGGCCGCCGCCGGGGGCGGTATTGGTGGAGATGCTGGTCCAGGTGGTGAGATTGGTGGAAACCTGGAGGACGTAATTCTGGCCGGCCGAGCCTTCGAGGGTCAGGACCAGGTTGTTGGCAAGGTAGGCCGCCCCCAGGGAGAACGACGCGGCGTCCATAACGGTGACCGTGTTGACAGCCGTGCCTCCGGGGCCGGCGGAGTCGGCGACCGAGGCGGAATTGACCGCCAAACCCCGCTGGAGCGGTTGCACTTGAATGGTGGCCGTGGCCGTGTCGCCGGCGTTGGTGAGGATGCCGAGGTTGAAAGTGACGGTGCCGGGTGTATTGGTATTGACGGTGCCCTGGGAAGCGGCGGCGGAAACGAGGTTGGCGGCGGCGGGAAGCGTGTCGGTCAGGATCACATTGGTCGCGCCGGAGGGGCCGGGGTTGGCGGCTGTGCCTGGTTCCTCGTTGCCAGGCTGGATCAAATTGGTCCCGCCAGGGAATCCGAGGTTGGTCACGGTCATCTGGAAGGTGAGATAATTGTCCGTATAGACCGGGGCCGGCGCACTGGTCATGCCGACGGTGAGGTTGACCAGGCTCAGGGTCAGAGTCCAGCCATTGGCGATAACGCCGTTGTTGCCCGGCGTGTCGTCATAAACACGAAGGGACCAGAGGCCGTTGGGATTGCCGCCATTGAAAATAGAGAGGTCGGTGTTGGCAGGCTGGCCGGAAACGCCGGGGAAGGGCTGCAGCGGCAGGATCTGTGTAGGATGGTTGGTGCCCGAAACCAGGGCGGCTTCTGTCAATGTATTGGTGGCGGCGCCATCGAAGTCCAGCACCAGGCCCGACACGCTGTAGGATCCGCCCACATGGGCCATGAGGACGACTTGCTGGCCGGAAGGGCTGGTGAGCAGGACATTGACATCGTGCGGGAAACTGTGGGTGAAACCCTGCAAGCTGGCGGTGACCCTGCCAATGACGCCGTTGGTGCTGGAAACCTCAATCCCGGAAGGATAGGGCGTCGCGGGGCCGGAATCGGGAATGGTGATCAAGGCCGAGTTGCCCCATACGGTGGAAATGGTGAATGGGAATGAGACCGTTCCCCAAAACGACCCATTGTTCGTCAATGATAAGACCGCCGTAATGGTGGCGCCGGGGACGCCCGCGCCGATGAAGGAGAAGTTGGTCGTCGCGGAGGCTCCCGGTCCGATGGTCCCGTACTTTTGACTGTTGGTGGTGATGGGAACCACTCCATTTCCCGACAGCAAAGTAGCCGTCAAGTTGGTGGTGGGAGCGACGCCGATGTTTTCGAGGGTGAAGGCCACAGCGACGGTTTGGTTGGACCCAATGGAGCCGGCGGGCGGCTCGAGGCTTTGGGACAGCAACCGCGCGCCGTTGGCGACAAGGATCGGTTCGGGATGAGTCACGGTGAGGGAAAGCGTGGCGATATTGTTGTTGGTATTCGGATCGCTGGAGTCGGTGGAAACCGTCCAGGTATTCGTGAGCGAACCGGTCCCGGCGGGAGCGTTGGTGAACCAAACGGTGGCGTTGGAGCCGGAGGCGATGTTGCCAAAGTTATTGGTGAACACCAGGTTGGTTGAGCCGGCGACTGTCTGGGTCAACAAGCCGATGACGTTGAGCGCCAATTCGGGGCCGTTATTGGTGACGGCAAGGGCATAGACCACGTTGCTCCCCACGACCACGACCCCGGCGGGGAAGCTGGAGGAAATGGCGGCGGAGACATCGGCCAAATAGTTCACGGAAACCGAGGCGATGGCCTGGTTATTGTTCGTGTTGGGATCAATGAGCGAGGAACCGATGTTCGCCGTGCTGGTCAGGAGGCCGGGGGCCATGGCGGCGGCCACAAAGCCCAGAGTCAGATTGGTTTGGCCGGCCAGAACGCCCAGGGTGTTGTAAATCTGCGTCTGGTTGGTGGAGGTCTGGAGGGTCTGGGAAGGCGCATAGGCCGGAATGGTGTTGGAAACGAAGCTCAGGCCCGCGCTGAGCACATTTGTCAAGAACACCTCGGTCGCATTGGTGCCCGTATTGGTGATGGTGATCGTGAAGGTCACGTTGCTGCCCTGCACGGCCTGACTGGCGGAAGCCGAGATGGCCACACCGAGGTCGGTAATCTGATTGACCGGAGTGATGGTGGTGACGTTCACAGACCAGCCGTTGAGGATGGCCCCGTAATCGCCATTCACGCCGTCATACACGTACAAATTCCACCATCCATTCGCCGGAGGTCCCTTGAAAACAGACAGACTGGTGTTGTACGGGGGCAGAATGTTGGTCAAACCGAAATTTGGCGAATTGTATTCCGCGGGTTTATAGCTCCCGCTCACCAGCCCCGCAGTCCCGCCCGGGACATTGCTGGCGGCATTCTGGTCGAAGGTGATGGTGACCGGAAAGGACGCGGTGGACTGCTCGGCGGCGCCGCACATCAAGATCGAGCTTTGCCCGCCCGGCCCCACCAACAACATGTTGATGTCATTGACATCGCTGTGCTCCAAGTTCGACACCGTGACGGTCACACCCGAGACATAGGCGCTGATGCCGGAAACCAGAATGCTGGATGGATACGGCCCGGCCGGGCCGCTGGCCGGGTAGGGCACGAAATTGGTGGCGGGAACGCTGATCAGATCCGTGTTCCAAAAGGTGGTCACGACCGGCATGACGAACGAGAAGCTGACGGTACCGAGGTTGGTCGGGCCATCCTGCAATTGGAGCGTGGCGACAGCCGTGCCGCCGACGGTGGCGTTGTTCGAGAACAGGAACTGGTTGGTCCCGAGGCCGCCGCCCTGAGCCAGGGCGCCGTAACTGGCGCTGCTTTGGCCGGGGATCGGAATGCCCCCGGCGTTGGTCTGCATGGGAATGACCCCGCCGTTGGTCTGGAGAATGGCCACCAGATTGGTGGTGGGGATGTTGCCAATATTCTGCAACTGAAATTGCACTGCAACGGTTTCCCCGGGATTCACCGCGCCATTGGGCGGCTGAAAGCTTTCCCAGGTCAACTCGTCTCCAAGAGGAATGATGACTTCTGTCGGCCGCATCACCACGGTGCTGACCGAGGCGAAATTGTTGTTGGTATTCGGATCGCCCGGCTGGCCGAACACGCTAAAAGTGGAAACCAAAACATTGGAAATGACGCCCTGAAGCAACGTCGGCGCCGTGATGGTGGTGGTCAGGGTCTGGCTGGTTCCGGCGGGCATGTCGTTGGTAATCGTCCACGTCACCACGCCGTTCTGGTCCACCGCCGTGGTCTGGCTGGTGGACACGAAGGCGGCGCCGACCGGCAGGGTCTGATTCATAATCACCGAGGTGGCGGCGGCCGGCCCTCCGTTGGTGACGGTCACCAAGTAGGCGATATTCCTGCCGGACACGGCCGGGCTGGGCGACACGGCCACGGAAACGCCCAAGTCGGCCGCCGGAACCACGTTGACCGAGGCGCTTGCGGAATTGTTGCCCAGCACCGGGTCCGTCTCCGAAGGGTCAAGCCCCGCCGTGCTGGTGAGAGTGCAGATGCCAATCGCGGTGGGACTCAGAACCAGAGTTTCCGTCGCGCCGGAGCGTGGAAGCAACGCGCCGATGGAAGCCAGCGTCCCGCCCACCGAGACGCTGCCTTGCGAGGCGCCGGCAGAAACAACTTTCACATTGGGGGGGAGCGAGTTGGTCAGGGTCACCCCCAGGGCCACCGCCGGCCCGTTGTTGGTGACAGTCACCAGGAAGACCGCCTTGCCATCCTCCGGCACGAAGGCGGGAGTCGCGACCATGGTCACGGCCAAGTCCGCCGACGGCTTGGTCACCAGGACCGAGGCGGAAGCCTGGTTGTTATTCAGATTGGGGTCCGAAGCGGTAGAGCCGATCACGGCGGTGCTGGTCATCAGGCCCGGCGCCGCGGCCATCGTCGTCACCGTAATGGTGGCATTGCTTTGGATTCCGAGCGTGCCGAGGGAGAAAGTGAGAAGGGACCCCATTTGGGAAATCGTGCCCTGGCTGCTGACCGCGCCCTCATAGACGACGCCCGATGGCAGGGTCTGGCTGACCACCGCATTCGGGGCCGGGCTGGGTCCGGCATTAGAAACGCTCAACGTATAGATCAGAGGGCTGCCGGTCGGGATTGAGATGGCACTGGGCGACATGGTGATCGAGAGGTCGGCGCCGGGACATTGGCCGCCGCCATCCGGGCATGACTCCGGGGAAATAAACAGCGACCAACATTGGAGAGTGGAGGCCAGGCCCCCCAAGCTATACGCATAAAGCTCCCAGACGCCGTTGGCCTCGGCCCCGCTCAACATGTTGAAGGACGACAGCGGCGTTACCGGAGAGTAAGTCCCCACCAGCGGCGCGACGCCGGTAAGAATGGATTGCGTGGCGGCATCGTCAAAAGTGGTGCGGCTGGAATCTGGCACGCAATTGGACCCGAAGTTGGCGCCCGCGCCTCCGTTTGTCAAGGCCAGATAGACGAAGGTGCCGTTGGGACTCATCAGATATAGCTCCATGACTTCATCTTCCGGCGTCGTGAGGCAAAGCGAAACGGTGACCTTGCCGATCATGCTGATGTTGCTGACGGTTATGGGCGAGAACGCGCCGCTCAGGGGGATGGACAACGGGGTGGAATTATCAAACCGCACCGGCGCCCCAACCGCCCCGGTGGTGAACTGGAGAAGATTGGTGGCAGCCGTTTGATCGCATATCAGCGCCAGTTGCAAGGTGACAACTGTGCCGCAGGTGAAATCGGGCGCGGAGCTGACGGTAAAGGCGGTGGCGTTCTGGGCCGACCCGCCCGGCGGGATATTGTTGAAGGAAACCGTGGACACGCCCACCACCACCCCGGGGGTAAGGCTGGTCAGGGTGCCCTGCACGCCTATGGCCGTGGCGGCGCCCTCGTTGGTCACCAGAATGTTCAAATTGTTGCACTCATTCGGGTCAATCCTGCCATTGCCATTGCCGCCGGACAGGGTGTTGCTGACCACGGCCAGGATAGGCACCTTAATCGTGGCGGGAACCAGCGCGTCAATCAGGGCTTGGCCTGCCGGGGTGCCCCACCCTGTGCAGAGATCGTAGCCGGGAATGGCAAAGTAGTTGGTGGGATTGAGATAATTCGTGCTGTTCCCTGTGGTGATGTCATGGAAGGCATTGGAGTAAAGCGGCCCTTTGCCAATCGCATAAAGGGCCGGGGCGATGAATCCCATTGCTGGGCTGGCGGTCAATTGGGCCTTCTCATTGACGAGCGCGCAGAAGGCGGCCCACAACGGCGTCGCGGCGCTCGTCCCGCCAAAGGATCCCTCTTGTCCCTGCTCATACACGACGTAAATATTGTCCGCCGTCAGCGCCACATCGGGAACATTGCGAAAATTGGTGGATCCCATGTTGCTGCTCATGTTGATGCCGAGCTGCCAGGCAGGAATGGGGTAGTTGGTGCTAATCCCGCCGCCCGAGGCGTCATTGCTCCCGCCGCCCGACGTATAGTTCCAATTCCAAACCGTCTCCGACAGCCACGAACCATTCGGACCCGTCGTGGATAACGTAGTCCCGCCGACGATGGTGACATTGGGGTCGTCCGCCCACTGTTGAGCCGCGTTGGTCGACCAAGCATAGCTTCCGTTGTCGCCCGAACACTGGAAAAAGGTCTGCCCCTGGGCCGCATACTGCAAGTAGATTGGATCCCAACTCGGATCGTCATCAATCAACCAGGAAGAACTGATTTGCTTGGCCAGATTGTCCGTGGCTATCTTGTTTAAGATGTCGTTGATGGGAAACGCGCCGTTTTGCTGTTCGTAGACGAGAATCTGGCTCAGTCCCGGCGCCATGGCCACCGCCATTTCGATGTCCAGCGAAACCTCCGAATTGCCAAAGGGGGTGGGAGGGCCGGTGAAACCATCCACCGGCACATTCACCAGCGGAATCTGCGGCAGTCCGGCCAGGACTTCATAGGTGAGGATGTCCAATGGATAATAACCGTCCAACTCAAAAAGCGCCAGCGACTGTCCGCTGCCATCCAGCGTGACCCCGGGAACATAGGCGTCTCGAAAGTCATACCCAAAATAAGTGCCGGTCGGCCCGGACCCAAGCCCGGCCTTGTTGGTGGTCATTTGCCCGGCGGGCAGCGGCTCCTGGATGATCCCCGGCCGCGGCAGGTTATAGTTATCCAAACCGGTCACATGCGTGATGGGGACGTCCGTGTCAATAGACGGCTCGCCATCCGGGGCGTAAAAACTGCGGGCCTCCGCCGGGTGCTGGTAAAGCAGGATATTGACATGCAAAAACTTCTTGATGTCCGCCACGGACAGGCTGACGTCCAGCAACGTTCTGTTGGGATGAGTGCCCGTCACCTTCAGGCCATTGGCCGTGAAAAAGTTCTTCAGCTTGTCGTAATCCGCCTGCGAGGGGCCGAACCGCTTCGCGAATTGATCCGGCGTGATGTATTTTCGGTAATTGGGGCTGGCGGGATCGTAAAGCTGCAACAGGAAGTTGGTCAACTCAGCGCTGTTGCGAAGGGGCAGGCTGATGGCCAGGTTCAGCCGGTTGGTGGCGGAAAGCTCGCCGGTGGATTGCAGGCGCAACCGCCGGATCACCTCCGGCACATGGCCCTGGAGTCGTTGGCCTTCGGCCGCCAGGGCGCGCCGGAATCCGAACACAGAAAGGAAAGCCAGCAAAAGCAGCCACGACCGGGAACAGCCATTGCTGTGAAAAAACGAGCCGCGCGCGGCCGCGGCGCCAGACACAACCGGACAGGCAGGCTCATGGGTTCCACTGGGCGCGCCGCTCGCCGGCGGGAAAGTCACTCGATTCATGGTTTTGTGGGAAGGGTTGTTCTCAAGGCAATCGGGTTGTCAATGCGTTGACAGCATAAAGAAATGCAGGGGGCTGTTGGCCGGCAAGTTGATGTAGAATTGGCCGCCGGCGTTGATGGCCGGGAGATTGGTCAGCGTCACCCACACCATTGGCTGAGTCAGGTTGGTCGCGCCCAGCAGCACATAGTTGGTGGCGGAGGCGTCCCAGGTGAACGTATTGGTGCCCGCGCCGGAAACCAAGGCGAGGGTGGGCGCCGGATTGATGACAATTTTGAACGAGGCGAAGTTGTCCAGCTTGAACGGATCGTAGATCGGGGACGCCACCACGGCGTTGTCCGTGACGGTGGCCCCAAAGGCGTTGGTGGCCTGGGCGGTCAGGGTCAGGGTGGCGCTGGCATTGGCGGGCAAGGAACCGCTCATCACATTCGTCCCGCCGGAACCCGTCACAGTCCACCCCGTGGACGCGGAACTGGCCGTCACAACCAGTCCCGCCGGCAGGTAATTGGTGACCGTGGTCCCGGCGCCGATGGAAGGACCGGTGTTGGTGGCGACCACGGTGATGGTCACGAAATCGCCCGCCACCACCGGGTTGGGGAAGACATTGAGGGACACTCCCAAATCGGCGCTCGCCTCGTTGACCGTGGTCACGATGTTGGTGGCGTTGTTGGTGCTGGATTCAAGCTGGTCGGAAATGGCGATGAAGGCGTTGGTGAACGTCCCCTGGCTGGCCGGCATGACCGTGATGTTGAAAGAGAAGCCTTTGCCAACCGCCAGGGTGTTGGTGCTAAAGGTCAACACTCCGTTGTTGCTGGCAAAGTTGCCGGAGAAGTTGTTGCTCACCCCGGCCAAGTCCGCGGCCGGAGGCAGGATATTGGTGATGATGACGCCGGTGGCGGGGGACGGCCCGTAGTTGGTCAGGCTGACGGTGTAGATCAAATCGTTGCCGACGGTGGCCAGGGCGGGCGACTGCGCGACTGTCAACTCCAAATCCGTGTAGGCAGGAACGGGGTTGCCCGTGCTCAAATTCAAGCTCCAGCCGCCGTTGATCGCGCCGAAATCCTGGGCCTTGGTGTCGGCCACGTACAGCGACCAGGGGCCGTTGGCGGCGGTGCCGGCAAACGCGGAAAGGTTGGTGGCATACGGCGGGGGGATAATGGCGTTGAAACTCATCGGCAAATAGCCCCAGTTGTTTCCGAGGAAAATGGTATTCGTGCCAAACTCGATATAGGGCGTTGGTTTGTTGTTGGTGGAGGCGCCGCTGGCCAGTTGGTTGGAGGACATGTAGGTGGCGGCGGAATCGTCAATGGTCACGGTAAAGTTGGTCACACCCTGTCCGTTGTCACCGCCGACATCGCTCATCAGCAACACATTGGTGGCGGGAGAGACCAACAGCATCATAATGTCACTCGGCAGGGTATGCCACAGCTTGTTGATCGTGACGGTCACCTTGTTCACGTTGCCCGCCAGGCCCGAGACGATGATGGGGGATGGATACGGACTGGCCGAGCCGCTGGCCGGCACAGGGATGAAATTGGTGGAGGGAATGGAAATCACCCCGGCATTGGAGAACGTGGTGGTGCTGGTGCCCAGGGTGAATGGAAACACGACGGTTTGCAAATTGCGCGGGCCGTCCTGAAGCTGGAAGACCGCGTTGATGACCTGGTTGTTGGTGCCATTGGCGGTGAACGTGAACGGCCTAAAAACAACCGGGCCGCCTTGAATCACATTGCTGTAGTTCTGGGAGATGGGAGCCACAGGGATAACCCCGCTGCTGGCCTGCAAGGTGGCGACGAGGTTGGTGGTGTTGCCGCCGTCAATTACCCGCAAGGCGAACTGCACCGTCACCGTTTCTCCCGGATCAATCAGCCCGTTGGTCGGCAGGAAGCTCTCATAAGTGAGCGCGGTGCCCGCCCCAACGACATAAGACCCGTCCGCCTCCAGGATGGTCAGAATGGAGGGGGCGGTGGAACTGAGGACCGCCCCTCCCTGCGCATTGGTCAGGCTCAGATAGACCGTGTGGTCCGCGGTGATTTTGAAGTCGTCTATGACCGGCACCGCAAAATTCGTGGAAATGACACCGGGGTTGAAAGTCAGGACTCCATTGGTGGCCAAGTAATTGCTCCCGGCGCGCGCTGTCCCATCCGCCGTCGCAAACCCGACGCTCACGATGGTGTTGGTCACGCCGCTGCGCAGGACGGTGATCTGCGCCTGCCCGCCTTTTTCGCTCACCGAGTAAGCCGGGCTGGAGAAGCCGATCGCGGTGATGGTGTTGGTGATGGTGATCACGGCGTTGGAGGGCGCCAGCAAGCTGCAATTGGTGTTCAGGACGGCGAACGGATTGGACAACGCAAAATTGAACGTCTTGTTGCTCTCCAGAATGTTGGGATTGAGAATGGTGAGGGTCACGGTGTTACTGGCCTGCCCGTCCGCAAACACCAGCACGCCGCTGGCGCCCAGGTAATCCACCCCATCCCGGGCCGTGCCGTCGCTGGTGTTATAATTGACCGAAACGACCCCCGTGCTGACGTTAAACCGGTTCACGGTCACCACCACGCTGCCGCCATTTTCCCCTGTGACGTAGGAGTTGGTGGCCAGCGCAAATCCCGTGACATCGCCTATGATGGTGACCACCGCCCCGCCCGGGCTGGAGATTTGCGTTCCGGCGCTGGCGTTGGTCAGAACCACCTGGAAGGTTTCGGGCACGTCCACCGTCTTTTGCTGGTAAATCGCTATCGGAACGGTCCGGACGGTCTGTCCCGGCGTGAACGTCACGACGCCGTTGGTCTGGCCGTAATTGAAATTGGGAATGGCATAGCCGTTGGTGCCGAAGGCGTTGGGCGGCGAAACGGTCGTGTACCCCACCGAGACCGTGCCGTTGGTCGGCCCGTTGCGGAAGATGCTGATCAGGACCAGTCCATCGCCTTCGCTGACGAAATAATCCGCGGCAGCCATCGTGAAGTTCTCGATATTGTTCTGAATGGTCAGCGTTTCCGTTTTGGACCCGCTAATCGTGGTCCCGACCGGGTTGGTCAGAAGCAGATAGACCGTGGTGTCCACCGTCACGTTGGTCTGCTGAATGATCGGGATGCCCACGGTCTGGATGGATTGGCCGTCGGAAAAACTCACGACTTGATTGACCGTTTGATAGTTCACGCCCGCGATGGCCGTGCCGTTGCTGGTGGAGAGGGTGACGGAAATCGGGCCGGTCACGCCGTTGGTCCGCAGGAGGGTGATGGGCGCCGCCGCCACCCCCTCGCTGACGATATAGCTGGGCTGGCCGAAGGTGACGACACCGGGGCCGGCGTAGGCCGTGGCAATGGTCAGCGTGGCCTGGCTGGGCGTGGTCAGGAAGCCGCCCGCCGGACTGCTCAGTTCCAGGTCCACCGTTCGATCGCTCAACATGTTGGTGTTGTTGAGCAAGGGAACCAGGAACAGGTTGGTCATCACACCCGGATAAAACACCAGCACGTTGGTCGTGGCGACATAGTCCACCCCCGGCGTCGCGCTGCCGTTGGTGCCGGTAAAGACGGTGACCGTCAGGGTGCCGATGGGAGCGCCGATGCGCACGACGGGAATGATGGCGGCGCCGCCGGGGGCGTTTTCCGACTGCCGGTAGCTCTGCGCCGAGAAAGCGACGGCCGAGTTGGCGTTGGTGATCAGCACCTCGGCGGCGGCCTGCAGGCCCAGGGTCGCGCCGGAGGGGTTGGACAATTGCACGTTGAAGAACTTGTTGCTGCCCACCACCCCGTTGTTAATGATCGGAACCAGCACGTTGGTGAACGTCTCGCCGATGGGGAAGCTCACCGTGTTGGTGACGCCCAGGTAATCCACCCCGTTCAGCGCCGTGCCGTCCGACGTGGTGAACAGCGCGCTGACCACCGGGAAGGTGGCGCTGCCGGTGCCACCCGTCCGTTGAATGGTGACAACCGCGTTGGTTTGATTATCCACCGCTCCGTACACCGGCTCGATGAACTGCAGAATCCCAGGGCCGGAAACCTCCCCGCCAAACAGCCGCGTGAAATTGTTCTGCACATACCCGCCAAAGCTGGTGAACGAGCCGCCGACGTTGATCTCGTCATTGCCCTGGATGGCAATGGCGCGCACGTACCCGTTGGCCCCCGCCCCAAAGTTGATCGTCGGATCCACCGTCCCGTCCGGATTGAGCCGCGTGATGCCGTTGCGGGTCACGCCGCTGGCGGTGGTGAATTCGCCGCCCGCCAGGATTCTCCCCTGCGAGTCCAGGGCCAGCGTCTCCACCGTGTTGTTGGCCCCCACACCCGCATGGAAACTGGCGTCCACGCTGCCGTCGGTGTTGAGGCGGGCGATGTGATTCAAGTTGACGCCGTTGACGTTGGTGAACACGCCTCCGATGAGAATCTGCCCGTTGGGTTGGACCACGATGACGTGGACCGAGCCATCCACACTGGCGCCCGTATCCGCGTTAAACGTCGGGTCCACCGAGCCGTCCAGGTTCAGACGCACCAAATGGTGAAAAGTATAATTGTTAAACGAGGTGAAATCGCCGCCCACGATCACCTTCAGGTCCGCCTGCACCGCCAGGGCATGGACCGCCCCGTTGGTGCTGGTGACGCCGTTGCCGGGATTAAAGGTCGGATCCACCTGGCCCGAGCCGGTGAGCCGGGCGATTCCGCTGCAAGGCACCCCGTTGAAATTGGCGAAACTGCCGCCGATCAAGATGGGCGCCTGGGCCACCAGGGTGTTGATAGCCGCGTTGATGGCATTGTCCGCGCCCGAGCCGGGGTTAAACGACGTGTCGAGCGAGCCGTCCAGATTCAAGCGGGCGATGTTGTTGCGCGGCACGGTGTCAAAATGCGCAAAGGTGCCGACCACCAGGATCGAGCCGTCCGGCTGGCTGAGCACCACTTGCACCCCGCCGTCCGCCCCCCCCATCTGCGCCAGAAAACCGGTGTCCACCGAACCGTCCGGATTGAGCCGCGCCACCTCGTTCAATGGGTACTGATTGACAACGGTGAAAAGTCCGCCCGCCAGCACGCTCCCATCCGCCTGCATGCTCAACGAGTTGACCACGTTGTTGAAACCGCTCCCCGTCAGGGCGGTCGTGTCCACCGACCCGGGAGCGCCGGTCACCAACTGGTTGTCCAGTATGGTCACCTGTCCGGTCTTGGGGAACGGGCTTCCATTGGTGATGGCCGGCGGATTGGGGTTGGAGAGCGTCAAGGCGATCACCCGGTTGGCGGCGTTGGTTTCCGCCGGCGTATAGTAGATGGGAATGGTAAAGCTCTGGCTGGTGACGCCGGGGCCGAAGGTCAGCGTGCCGTTGGTCTTGCCGTAGTTGGTGCCCGCCAGCGCCGGCTGCAACGGCGGCGTCAGCCCGCTGCCGTTGGCCGTGGAAAAATTGGCCGACACGGTCCCCACGGTTCCGCCGGTGCGCGCCACGGTGACGATGACCTGGCCGCCGTCTTGCAGGACGTTGACGTTGGTCGGCGAGAAATTGAGCTGGCCGTAAGAATCATTGTTCACAATGGTCACCACCTCGTTGGTCGGCGGGTAGAGCACCAGGAGGTTGGTCGGCGCGCCCGATCCGTTGTTGGCCACGATGGCGTTGGTCAGGATCACGTTGAAGCTCTTGTTGGTTTCCACCACATTGTCCTCCAGGGTCGGGATGCTCACCGTTTTCACCGACACGTCGCTGTCGTTCCACACCAGCCAGTTGGACACCGGCGTATAGTTGACCCCGTGGATGGCCGAGCCGTCCCGGGTCATGCACGCCACGGACAGGATTCCCAGCGCCCCGCCGGTCCGCTGGATGCCCACCGTCGCCGTCCCGCCCTTGGCCACGCTGTTGCTCACGCTCGTAAAGCTCAAATGGCCCGGCAGAAAATGGTTGTCCACAATCGTCACCACCGCGATGGGCAGCAGGAGGGGCGGCGTGTTGGTGTCCAGGGTCGCGCCGTGGGTCGGACTGGACAAAATGATGTTGAAGAACTTGTTGGATTGCAAAGTGGAGTGATTGAGGATCGGGACCTGGAAACTGGCGCTCGAAACCCCGTTCGCAAAGGTCAGCGTGCCGGACGCCGTGGTGTAATCCACGCCCGCGACGGCGGTTTGTACGCCGGGGTCATTGGTGAAGCCGTTCTGGGTTCTGTAGCTGACAGAGATCGAACCGGTATTACCATTGGTGCGCAGGACCGTGATGGTGATGAATCCCCCGCTCTCCACCACATTGTAATTGGTGGCGGGGCTGAATCCGACCAAGCCGGGCGGGTGGTTGTTGTTGAGGATTTCCAGGGTGGCGAGCGTGTTGGCCGGCGCCGGGAACATCGGAATATACTCGCCTCCCAGGGAGAAGGTGTCTATGTCGTTAAGGGCCAACAGCGACAGGCCGGCGAAGAGATTGTTCGTGGCCGCCTTGTTGTCGAAGATGCTCAACTCGAGAGGAATCTGCACATGGTCCCAGGTCGTGTTGTTATTGGGGCCGTACTCGCAATCGACGTCCCGCCAGCCGTACCCCATCGCGAAGCCGAGCGAGACCGCTCCATATTCGGCCACGCCATTGTTGACCAACCCAAAGTCAGCCGAGGTGGCGGCGCCGGGGCCGGGCGGGAGTGTGTTGGTGGCCAGGACGACGTTCACCTCGCCCAGGCTCCCGTTGACGCGGTCCATGGTGACAAACATGCTGCCAGCGGTGTCGCTGACGTCGAAGGCGCTCTGCGTAAAACCAACATTGCCGGGGCAATTGCCGATGCCTCCCCCCGGGGATTGCGGTCCCGCTGTGGCAGCGCCGATGATGCTGGCCACGTTCCAGCGAATTCTCACGTCCTGGCGGAAGAAACCCCCGCCCACCCGGGCAAAGCTGCCGCCGATCATGACGTTGCCATTCGGCTCCAGCGCCATGGCATTGACATAATTGGGCGAGTTGTAAGCCGCAGGCGGGGGAAGGTCGTTCGGATTGTACGCATCCGGGTTGTAATAATGGTTGCACAAACCGGCGAATTGATTGTAGGAAGTATCCATGAAACTGGTGTCCACCCAGCCGTTGGCAAACATGCGCGCATAGCCCATGCGCCGGACCGTTCCCACACTGGTGAACTGGCCGCCCAGCAGAATATTCTGGTCGGGTTGGATGGCCACCGCAAACACCGGGCCGTTGACCCCGGCCGCCGGCCCGAAGGAATAGTCCACCGAACCATTGAAGTTGAGGCGGGCAATGCAGTTGAGATTGGTCAGGTTAACTTGCGAGAAATTCCCCCCGAGCACGATCTGGTTGCCCGGCGACTGCACGGCCACGCCATAGACCGGCCCGTTGACGCCGGTGCCCGGATTGAAATTGGTGTCCAACGCCCCGGTCAGAGTCAAACGCGCCACGCCGGGCCAGTTGGTCCCATTGACGTACTGGAAGGGGCCGCCGATCACCACATCGGCCAGCGAGTCCACCGCCACCGCCCGGACCGGCTGGTCCGTTCCCGATCCCGGATCAAAGCGGGTGTCCAACTGTCCCGCCTGCGGTCCGCTGCCCAACAGCCGCGCGATATGATTCCGGTTGGTGGAATTGAAGGCGGTAAAGTCGCCGCCGATGATGACGTTGCCCGCGGAGTCCAGGGCCAGCGCCCAGACGGTGCCGTTGGCGCCGGTGCCGGTATTGAAGCTGGTATCCAGCGAGCCATCCGGGTGGAGCCGGGCGACGTGATAGGCCTCCACCCCGTTGTAGGAGGTGAAGTTGCCTCCGATGAGAATTCTGCCATACGGGTCAATCGCCACCGCGGCCACGAAATCATCGGGGCCGCTGCCCGGATTAAAACTGAAATCCGGCAGTCCGCTGGGCAGCGTCCGCGCCAGATACTTGAAGGGGGCGGAATCATAATTCGCGAACTGGCCGCCCACCACCGCGCTTCCATCCGATTGCACGGCGATGGCATCCACTTCCTGGTCCGCGCCCGGAAGCGGGTTGAAGGGGGGATAGGAAGTAACGGGCATCAGCTCGGGGTTCCAATTCCGGTCCGCCGCGCCGCCCGGCTGCTGGAAGGTTTCGCTGCCATTGGCGTCCACCAAGTTATTGTCAAATAAAATACAGACATTGGCATTGCTGACATTGCCGATCATGTCCGCGGAGTTCGCCCCCGACGGCAAAAACAGCTCGACTGTGAATTCCTGGTCGAACTCCACCGCGCCGTTATTGTTGAGCGTAATCGTGATGGGTACCGGATCGGCGTACTTGGCCGGAAAGTTGATCGAGCCGGTGCCGCTGTACGGGAGAACAAAATCGTAGTTGCCCAGGAGATTGGTGGGCGCCGTCGTCACGCCGATGGCGTAATCGGACCCGGGATCCAGGTAAGGAATACTCCAACCCTCGCCCGTGGTAAACCCGTAATAGTCAATTGTATAATTGACGGTCGAGCTGCGGTCTATCGGGCCTTCGCGAAAGACGTAAAAAGTAACGGTGGTGTTGGCGCTCAACTGGCGCGGTTTAAAGCATCGGAGGGTCCGCCGTTCAATGTTAAAGACCGAGTTGGTGGCGCAGGGCGCCTTGCCCAGCGCGGAAATCGGCGTGTTGAAAAAATCCTGGATGGTCATCTCCGCCACGCTGGTGTTGCCCACGTAGAAGCCGCCGCCGCCCGTGCCGCCGTATAGATCGGGCGCCAGGGTGTTGGTGGCCAGGGTGGGCGGCATCACGTCCAGGCTCTCCAGCGGATCCAGCCGGGGATTGCTTAAGACGAGAATCACCCTCCGCGGGACGCCCGGACAAACGTCATATCCATAGAGGTCCGGAGAATCCGGCCCGCCCGATCCGGCAAGCCCGGTCAGGAGGGGGCTGATGTTGATAAAGGCATCCTTGCTCATTTGGAAGTCATCCAAGGTCACCGTCTGGTAATCCGTGGAGTCGAAATCCGTGCCGTCCACGGCCGCCGGCGTCAAGAAACCCAGGCTGGTTTCCGGAAGAACGGTGATGTTGGTGGAGTACACGGTGTAGTTGGTGATCGTATTGGTGCCGGAGGTGACAGAGTTGGTAACGATGCCGACAGTCAACTGTCCTATATCTTTCGGGGGGCCATTGTAATTGCCGCAACTGGGGGCATTATTGGAGGACATATTGACCTTCCCTTTAGGGTCAATGGTCGTGGTAAATGTGTATTGGACGGAGTTTGTGAACCGGTAGAACTCCGTCAGCCCATCGAAATCGTATCCCACTTGGAAAATATAATTGGTGGTCGAGATCGTAATATTGGTGTCGGGAGCGCCGGGCAACTCGTTGCCGTTCGTGTCGCCGGGACCTATATAAATCGTGGTGATCCAAACATTGGTGGCGTAAAAGTTGGAATAGGTATCGGCGACCAGCGACAAATCCACCTGGATGCGGCCGTTGTAGCCGCCGGAGCGAACCAGGGTGACGCGGCCCTGGCCGGTGGCGGCCGTGCTGCCGACATTGGTGGCCTGATTGAGAACGTTGGTGTTCATCAAGCTCGGCAAGATCCCATAATTGGCGCTGGGTTGCTCCGCGAGCAAGTCTTCCAGGCTGAATATCTCAGCGTTGTCCGCGCCGACGTACCAAGCGGACCACGCACCATGTTCATTATTGTATGTGATAAGAAAAGACGGCACGGTGTTGTCCTCCTGGCCGAAGACAAAAAGGTTGGTGGCAAAACTAACGACGCCGGCCGACGGCGCGGGAGCCCAGTTCAGGACCATGTAGCCTTCATTGGTGACGCCGCCCTTCGTAATCCTGCCCTCCAACTGGATCCAATAGGTGGTGCCGGCGGTGGCCAGGAAATTCACGCGGCTGACCAGGGGCCAGGAATTAGTGTTGGCATCGTTATCGTTGTTCGTCACCTGGGTCAGGTTGCCGAATGACAACGGGCTGGAACTGGTGTAAACAGCCATGGCGGTGTCCAGGACGTTGCCATAGGGGTCGGTGCTGTAGTGCGTGTCAAAATCCATCAGGCGGGTCATCGGCGCCGTCCAGACATACCAGATGCTGGCCCCGAAGATATTCGTATAGGGAGCCACCGGCGCCACCGCCACAGGTTCCCCGGACTCCAATGAGGCATTCAGGTTGTTGCCCGTCACCGTCCCGGTCAGCCCGCCTATCGGCTGGGCGTTGGTCAGGTTGTCATTGGCCGGCGTCTGGGCGTGGGTGTCCATGAGGACGCCCAAAAAGGCCGCGAGCAGCCACAACGGCGCGAGGGACTTTACTCCACGCCACAATCTTGTTTCGTTTTGCATAACATCACACACTGGTCTCTGTCTCTGCCTCTTTCTCCCCCCCTGCTCCTAATCCTAATCCTAATCCTAATCTTAATCCCAATCCGCCGCCCGCCAACCTCCGCCCCCATGGGACGCAAGCCCCGCTCAATTCCCCTGCAACCACACCGAGCCGCTCTGGTTGGTTCCCAGGAAAAACCCGCCCGCCACCCGGTTGTTCTGCAGCACCGCCCCGGCCAGCGAAAACTTCCTGCCTGTGACCGGCTCGATATATTGCCCGCTGAAAATCCCGGTGGCCGGGTTGATGGTCAAGGTCGGATTCTTGTTCGTCGTTTGATATGTCTCCAGCCCGCTGGCGTTGACTTTGGCCGTCACGCCCGCGCGCAGATTCCCCCCGCTCAGAGTGAGAGTGGGGCTGGTCAACGCCAGCCCGCTGGTCTTTTGATACGCCGCCGAATAAAGGCTGCCGAGCAGAACCGAACTGTTGCTGAATCCGTTGGGATAGAAATTGCCCGATCCGGCGGCTTTGATCCACGTCACCGTTCCGCCGAACCCGGCGGGCCGTCCCCCGGCCCCATTGGTATCAAAGGCCACCCAGCCCAAGAGCGGCTGCGAAACTCCCGACGGCGCGAAATACAGCGGCCATTGGCCGTCGCTGGACAACGGAACCGACTGGCTGAAAGAAACGTTGTCGGCCAAAGTGCCAACCGCCGTCAGATTGCCCGACGCGTCCACCTTCACCGTGCCATAACTGTCGCCGCCAGGGCTGGCCGCGCCGTTCGTATTGCCGGGCAGCACCAGGGTGTAACTGCCGGCTTGCGGGGCGGGATTGGCCGCCGTCCATCCCGGCTGCCGATACGCCAGGAGGTCCGCATTAAACTTCGCGTTGCTCACGCTGCCGGTGGCCTGGCCGGGCTGCGCCGATGGGTCCAACTGCAAGGTCACGGCCAGCTTGTTGCCCCCATTGGTGGCCGACGCGGTGGCGAAGAGGGCCGTGTTGAACTGGGACGAGAAGGGATAACTCGTGGTCCCGAAGCGCAAATTGCCGGAGAACACTCCATTGGGCCTCAAGGTGAACGTCACGAAACCGGAGTCGCCGGCGGCGACACCGCCGGGGACGGAGAACAGGCCGTTGAATTGAGCGCCCGCCAGGCCGATGAACGGATTGGTGATGAAATTGGCTGTCAAGAATGAAAAGGCATTCGTCGGAATCACGCTCTTGATCGTAAGCGAGCTGGTCACACTGGCCGGCTGTCCGGCCACCGCCGGCCCGGACCATCCGCCGAAAAGCCAGCCCGCGGCCGGCGCCGCGGTCAGCATGAGGGTTTGCCCGACTTTCACGCCTGCCTGCGACAAATTCGGCGTGACGAACCCCTGGCCGGTGGTCCAAATCACAAAAACTTGGCCGCTCACGCCATTAGTCACCATTAGAGTCTCGGTAGAACCCACCAGCGAGGGGCACGGGATCGGGCCGACGCCGGGGTTGTCCAGGGGATTCGGGTCGTCCAGATTGGGAATGCCATCGTGGTCGGAATCAACGCTGCTGCTGGCAGCCAGCGCCGCATTCATCAGGCAGTTGCTGCCGCCCGGATACTCGATGTCCACCGTGCTGTTCGGTCCGGCAAACTGCGGCACCCACACGATGTTGGTATAGACCTTTTGCAACTTGGCCGGATCCACATTGGCATTGGCGAAGTAAATCGTGAAATTGGGATCCACCACCAATCCGTGGTGGTAATCGCTGAACGCCAGGTCCCGCAGCTCCAGATAATCCACATACATCGCCTTGTTCTTTCCCGCCGCGCTGAACCGCAGGGTCGCGTTGGTCGTCCGATCCAGAACCAAATGGCCGATGACCTCGTTGTTGAAAAACCCCGCCACCGTCGGCCCCAGGTCCTGTCCGGCCCACACATGGACGACCGTCTGGTAGGAATTGGAGGCGATGGTCGTGATCTGCGTCCCGAAAAGATCCCCGCGCGCCGGCTTGGCCGGGAGGGAGAATCCACCGGTGACCTGCCAGAGGTTGGTGGTGTAGGCGCTGGTCGAAGCCGTGTTGGGAAGATGGTCGGTCAGCTCGGCGCTGGCATTGAGAATCAACCGCCCGTTGCCGCCCTGGCCGGCCATAAGGGTTGAATTGGTGATCTGGATGGAAGTGGAAGTCAAGGTGATGGCAGTATCGGCGGCCAGGCTGTTGGGCAGGCCAAGCACTCCCGCCCCCAGGTAATTGGTGATGGCGTTGATGGCCAGCGAACCGCCATTGGTGGCGATCATGGTTCCGCCCTGGGCAAAAATTTGCGATTGAAACTCCGTCTCTCCCGAACCGATCAGTCCCCGGTTGGTGATGGTCAGGATGGGGGTATTCGCCTTGGTGATACTGGCCGGGCTGGCGCTGGACACCAGACCCAGGTTAATGTTATTGTCCACCAGGATGGAGCCGCCGCTGCCGACGAGCAAATTCTTCATCAGCGGCACATTGCCCGTATGGAGCGCCCCGGCGTTGGCGAGCAGAACCAGGTTGGAGTTGATGGTCAGATTGGTGGCTTGAATCAGGGCCGTGCCCATCACGCGCGCGTTGTCATCCAGTTCCACGCTGCTCCCGCGCAACGCCAGGTTCAATCCCGTCGGCTGAAACGTGTCCCGCAAGTCCTGGTCCAGTATCAGCATGTGGTAAAAGGTATAGTTGCTGATCGTGTTTCCAAAACCATCGTTGGTCACCGCATTCACCCAGTCCGCCGTATAGGCCGCAAGGTCGCCCCGGAGCCGGTGGAAGGAGGCCGGGAAAAGATTGCTGATCAGGAGGGGGGTTTTCAAATTGCCCAAATCCACATTCCAATTGCCAAAATCGGTCGCCGCCGGCATCCCCAACACGGTGGGAGCATGGATCGTGACAAACCCGTTGCCGCGCATCATCATGTTGCTTAACACCAGGGTCTTGCTTGCGTTGATATCAATCCGTCCCGGCTCGTTGGTGATGCTCGGCATGCCCGCCTGGGCGGTTCCCAGAATCGCGGCGGTGTAAGGATCCAAACCATGCGGCACTTCAGGATTCCGGCCCACCTGCGCAATATAGAAGGAATTGGTCATCACCGCGGTGATGTTCACGTAATTTTCAAGGCTGAGGGGGTCAAAAACAAACACGTTGGCAGGAATTTGATAGGTCCATTCCACGGGTTGATTGGGGGTGATTTCAAAACCGACCGGTTTGGCATAGCCCTGATACTCATAGACGGTGTTGGTGGCGTAAAAAGTGGGCGCCTGAATCGCCGAGGTGTCCAGGAAATATATGGAATTGGTCACCGGCGCGCCGGTGAGGACATCCGTCATCGGCGCACTGAACCGGATCATGCCCTCCATCGCATACGGGCTGCCGTTGGTGATGGTATTGAGTCCGCCAGTCAGGGGAACAGTCTCTATGTTCAGCAGGTTCTCGCCATAGAATTGCACCTGTGCGGTAATGTCCGGATCGGCAAAAGCGGTGTTGATACAGATGATGTTGTAGTAGTAGTTGGTGATGATGTTGGTGCCCGTGCCCGCCAAGAGGTTCGTGTAATAATAGGCATATAAGGACCAAACCGGCGTGACCGGCGCCGGGGTGACGGGCGTGAGGCTGACGGGGCTGCTGATCGGGAAGAACTCCATCGGATCCGTGCCGGTATTGATCAGCGGAACGCCTCCCAGGGTTTCGTTGCGGGTGTCGCCTTGCACGACTCCCGCGGTGCTGATGCCAATGATCGGGAACCCCGGAGTGAGAACTTCGTTGATAAGCCCGGACGAAAGGTAATAAAGGCTGTCAGCGGCATCCTCCACGTCATACTGGTAGCTGGATCCGTTGTCCATAGCCCAGCATATATCATAGGTGACCGGAGGGGGGGAATAAAACGCGCAGAGCGTGCCGCCCTCATAGTACCCCGCCGCGATTCCCCGCGCCGACGTCGCGTTGGTGTCCGTCTCCGAGATGGTCCCGGCCGCCAAACCGCCGCCGGTGAAATCAATGTTCGCGCCGTCAAACTGCTCATATCCCAGGTCCCCGGCCGAGATCGTCCCGCTATTGACGATGTTCGAGGACGAAACCACAATGGCGGAGGGCACCGGCAGGTTGGTGCCCGAGCCTGAATTCACCAGATAGGGGACGGTTGTCCCGGTGAACGTCAACACGCCTCCGGTGCCCGGCGGTTGGGAAGGGACCGGCCAGGGCGGATAATTCATCGCCCAAAAAGCCACCGGCGGAGCGTCCAGGGCTGTAATCGTGCCGCTATTGTTGAAGCTGTTGGCGGCATGGCCGCCCGTGGCGGTATGGGTGCTGAAGATGAACCCCGGCTGGACGAACATCGTGCCGGTATTGGTGACATACAAGGTGTCGCGCGTTTGAAACAGCTCGCTGTCCACACTGCTCGAGGCAATCGTATCGTAGAATATGGTCCCCGCATTGATCAGCACGGCGGCGTCAATGTTGGTCCGCGTCGTCAGCAAGGTGTCATTGACATATACTTTCTGCGGCGCGGCCGCGGCCCATCCGCCCAGAGACAGAACCAGGAACCAGGTTAAGGGAAGGTGTTTCATAGCGGTGCGATTATGGCATGGGGGAATTGGCTCCGGCCGGGCGCGCCTTGGCGGCGGCGGCTCCGCCTCCGCCTCCACCCCCAACCCCCACCGTTCCGCCCGTTGTGCCCAGGCCACCCAAAGTGTTGGTGGTGAGGAGTGGATTAAAGGGGGAGTTCACCTGCCCCGCCGGGGCGGTTAACTCCAAAGCCAGCAACGCATTCAGGCTGGTTCCCTGTGGAAAGGCAATCGGCGCGTTGGTCGAGCCGTCAAACGACCCGAATTGAAAGAAAGGATACAGATAGAAGGCCGAATTATTCTTGAAACTCAGGTCTTCATTCACGTAGAGGGGACCGACATCGTTGAACGTTATCAAATTGGTCGGCTGAAGGACTTCCGACACCGAAGGCGTCGAAGCCGCATTGTTGTTCCCCCCCGGCGGCGCGATAAACGGAAGACCTCCGATCCGGGTGAACGGCTGGTCCGCGTTCTGCGCCGAATTGAGGAGCAAGTTCGCGGCGGAAAAAATAATGTCGGGCTTGGTGTTCGAGCGCACGACTAACAACGACTGCACCATGTTATTGGTCAGGAACGGAATGGTGTAGGTCATGAGATTGGTGGCGGTGTAGGTGGCGCCAATCAACGAAGGATATTGCACTTTGACAAAGGTGATCTTTTCCACTCCGCCCAGGAGGCCGCCGCTGAAGTTCGTCAGCGCGACGCCGTTGGTGGCGGCGTTGGTGGAGGGGGGGGCAAAGGGCGAACTCCTGGCACTCAAGCTATTCAAATTCAACGAGCTGATGTTGGTCGAGAAGGGGACAAAGGCCGAACTGGTGCTGGGCAACCCGATGTAGCAGTCCGTCGGCATGGCCTCATTGTTGAAATTGTTCTTGCGATAGAGGTAACGCAACCCCCCAACATCATCCCGCGTGAGGCCCAGGTAAAACCCCCCCAGTTGCAGCGCTTCCTGCGTCGCGACCGCCGAGGTGATGGTGGAAATCCCGGCCCCTATATCGCCATTGGCATTTTCCAGCGCGTCCGAGATGGCCGAGCCAAACGGACAGCCATCCCTGATCTCGTAGCCGTAATCGGTGCCGTTGACGTAAGTGGTTGGATTCCAGGTAACCGGGTCGAAGTTGCGCACGATCACATCGTACCAGGCCGCGCCACAAAGCCCGCCTCGATCTTCCAGATCAAAGACGTGGGTTTCTCCCAGTAACCCCATCTGCTCCATCATGAGCTGCAACACCACGGACTTGAGATCCAGCATGCTCAGGGCGCGCGCCGTGTAATTGATCTGTTGATTGCCATCGGTGATGAACTCCGTCAGATTGGCGCTCGCGCTGGAGGCCGCGGGCAAACGGTTCAGGACGGCAAACGCCGAGTCCACCGCCTTCATCCCCGCCGCGCCGTAGTACTGCAGAAACGTGTAATCGTAGGCGTAGGTGATGACGCCGACATTGATCCGCGAGCCTCCGCTCCGGTCCTTCGGCGCCCCCAGTTCCGTGTAAGCCACATTCCCGGGAGTGTACACCGGTTGCTGGATGCCGAAGGTGGCGGCGTTCGGGGCGTACCAATACCGGGTCATGTAATCCAGGGCGGTCGTTTGCCAGGCTTCCGCGGGGCCCCAAATCGTGAAGGCCGAATCCCGCGGAACCACCGCCATGACCAACATCAGGGGGAGCAAAGTCTTTAAATGTCGCAACATATCATCAGTAAGTTAAGAGTTCGACGCGGTCATGGTTACGGGCTTAAAGTGTACATCTGCCCAAACAAATCAAAGCCGGAAGTCCCGGTGGAGCCGGGTCCCAGGATGCTGGTCCACACCACCAGAAAACGATCCACCCCGTTCCACGCCACATCGGGGTCCAGTTGCTGGTTGACCCAGGTGGAATTGACTTGGAATTCATCGCCCGACACCTTGCTCCCCCCCAGCAGGAAGCGGCCATAAACTCCCTCCTTGTTGCCGTCCTCCCCCAGGCTCGTCCAGACGGCCAGACATCCATTGGGGCCGCTGGCCAATCTGGGCTGATATTGATCTCCGTAAAGAAAACTGTTGATTCTAAAGGCCGGCACCGCCGGCGCGCCGCTGGCCGAAAAAGCCCGCCCCCACACATCCCAACTGTTGGTCAACACCGTGTCCTTCTGGCTCCACGCCGCCGTAAAGCCGCCGTTGTTCAACGGCGCCAGCACCGGCGAGGCGCATTTATTGGATACCGAATTGACCAGGAATTCGCCCGTGACCGGGACCCCGGCAGCGGTAAAGACCCGCGCATAAACATCCCGGCTCTGAACGTACCGCTCCCCCTCGGACACCCAGGCAAAGACGACGTTGCCGTTGGCCAGGGTGCAAACGGCCGGCTTGCGCTGGTTGCCGGCGGTGTACTGATTGACCAGAAATTCCTGCGCCCCGGCCAGGGTTCCCGCCGCCGTCACTTTGCGGGCATAGACTCCCCACAGGCTGCCGTCCTGCCCATAGCTGGCCCACGCCACCATCGCCCCGCCGTCCGGCAGGGCCGATGCCGCCGGCTCCGCTTTCTGATCCTTGAGGTCGTTATTGACACGGATGTCCGAAGTAAGAAAGGTGGTTCCCTTGGCCAAACGCGCGAAAACAGCCGGGGTGCCCAGCACGGAGCTTTGCCAGACGAACAGGGTGTTGCCATTGCGAAGGGCCTTGACCGCCGGCTTGACCTGCTGGCCCGTCGCGGTCTTCTGCACTGGACTCATGGACAGGGCTGTGTAGTCGCTCCCCAAAATCGCGCGGTAAATTCCCAACCCCTGATTGTAATAGGCCAGCGTGCCGCCCGCCGAGGTGAGCGCAATGGAAGGGAGGACCTGGTCGCCATTGGGCGATCCGAGGATGCTGAATTCGCCTCCGAGCGGCTGGACCCCCTGGCTCCAACCCACGGCCGCCCCGGCGAGAAAAACGGCGGTCAAACACACTCCCTGGCATCTGTAAAATATGCGCATAAGATAAAAAAGGTTAACAAAATTTGCTCAATGTGTCCATGTTGGCATCCTCAACCGGCCGGGACGGTTTGGCGGAAAAGGTCCTCCGTTTTGGGCAACGTTATTGGTTCCAACTCCAGGAGGAGATTTTTGAATCCCCAGCCGCCGTAAAGCCGGCGCAGCTCCTCCGCGTCGCCCGGGCGGGCCGCCGAATCCTCCCATGGCAATTCACAGGGCATATCGTCTCTGAGCTTGATCAGTTGTTGGTTGCGCCGAACCGTTTCCTCCGCTGCCTGCAGACCGGTCCGCACCCGCTCGGACCTGACCTCTGCCAGACGCTTATACAATACATCAATCGAACCGAATTGTCGCAACAATTCCGCGGCTGTCTTCGGGCCAATCCCGGGCACGCCGGGAATGTTGTCCGAGGCGTCCCCGACCAGGCTCAACCAGTCCACAATCTGGGCCGGCTCCACGCCCGTCTTGTTCCGAACTTGGGCCTCATCCCACAGGCTTTCCGTCTTGTCTTGCGGCACGAGCAGTTTGACGCCGCCGCAAACCAACTGCATAAAATCCTTGTCCGAACTGGCAATGACCACCGCCCGGCCCGCCCCCGCGGCCCGGACCGCCAGCGCCGCGATGCCGTCGTCCGCCTCGCATCCTTCTTTCATCCAGGAAAAAAAACCGGCCGCCTTCACGTAGTCCGCCATTCCATCCAATTGCGGCGCCAACCCGGCGGGCATCTCCGCCCGCTGCGCCTTGTATTCCGGGAGAAGCGCCATGCGTTCCGCCGCCAATCCGCCATCCCAAACCACCACCGTGTGAGCGGGCCGCGCGCGCTCCCGCGCCTTGCCCAGCATGCGGATGAATCCATAGATGGCGTTGGTCGGATGTCCCGAAGGCGAGGTCAGCGAAGGGATCCCAAAGAACGCGCGATAGGCATAACAATGGCCGTCCACGATCAACAAGGCCCCGCCGTCGGGCGGGTGGGAGGATGTGAGGCTATTTTGCATTGGATGGGACCTCGCAAAACAGCAGATCAACGAGCCAGCGACGCGGCGGGCTGCGGCGGGATGGACGATTTGGCGAAAGGCATCTCCTCGTCGGTATGCATGCGATTTCCCGCCGGATCAATAATCGTCGCCGTAACGAAGATCATCAGATTCGCCTTCTGGCTGTACGAGTACTCGCTGCGGAAGAACCGGCCCAGGAGGGGCAAATCGCCCAGCACCGGCACCTTGTCTTTCATCTTCGAGATGTTCTCCGAGATCAGCCCGCCCAACATGACCGTCTGGCCGTCCCACAAATTGACGCTGGTGATGATCTCCCGCACGCGGTAGTGGGGCAGGGGCAATTGCGCGACCAGCGGCACGCCCTGCAAGCTGGACACCTGCTCGATGAACTGGCCGGGAGGATCGTAGCCAACGAATTCGGTCAAAGTGGGAATCAGGACGATTTGGATGGAATAGCCGTCGGCGGAAATGGTGGGAAGGATGTCCAGACTGGGTCCCTCCGTGAACGGGGTGGTTGTATAAGAGACGATGGGCGCCGTGGAAGAAGAAGTCGTGGTGCCCGTGGTGCCCCCAACCCCGGAAGTGATGCTGGCCAAGCCGCCGGGGATGATCTCCGGGTAGGTGACTATGTCCACGATGTCACTGACTTGCACATGCGCCTGCCGCCCGCTTAACGTAGTCACCCTGGGGGCGGAGAGGATATCCGTTCCATCTCGTTGTTCAATCGCCTGAATGGCCACGCGAAATTGCGGGTCGGTCAGGATGCCGGTGATCGTTCCCAAAGTGGCGAGCGACGGGGCGGAGATGGGGGCGTTGGGAGCGACCTGGCGCAAAGCGGCGCTGGTGAGACTGCCGTCCGAAGACGCCGGGGCGATCTGGCCCGGATTTGACCCAGCCGTACCGGCCCCGGGGAAGATGCCCGATGGGTTGGCGTATGTGGGTGTCCCTGTATAAGAAGGCGCCGTGCCCGCCTCTGCCCCGATGGCGCCTTTGCTCATCGTGAAGTTACCCAGATAGGTCTGAAAGCCAACCCCCTTGGCGTCATTTTGTGTCACGGAGGCAAATTTGGTGTCAATCTGCACTTGCGGCGGAACCTTGTTTAGCAATTCCAGGGCCTGTTCCACGATGGCCAGGTCCGGCGGCGTCGCCCGCACCAGGATGTCGCCAGTCCGATCATTGAAGAATGCGAAAGCGCCGTTGCTGTTCACATTCACACCTGTGTTTGTAAAGTACCGGTTGACCATCTCATTCGCCTCAACCACTTCGTTCGTCCTGGTGACATAAGAAAGGCCGCCAGTTTGGCCGCCGCCGCCGCCACCACCGCGGCCACCGGCGCCACCGGCGCCGCCACCGCCGCCACCGCCCGCCACTGGCGCCCAATTGACCATTGGATAACTGGCTATCCCGGGTCCGCCCATCATGCCCCCGCCCATGCCCCCGCCCATCCCCCCGCCCCTGCCGCCGCCGTCGCCGCCGCCGCCGCCCCCGCCGCCG
>Ga0182027_10001897_pt1 | contig 34169 bp, 29 predicted proteins | sample 712E1DmetaG_FD_121300 | JGI IMG/M metagenome (GOLD analysis project Ga0182027, IMG submission 121300) | Permafrost microbial communities from Stordalen Mire, Sweden - 712E1D metaG (Illumina Assembly) | ecosystem: Environmental > Terrestrial > Soil > Wetlands > Permafrost | place: Sweden...
CTTGACAATACGCTTGTCCCTCCCGACATGAGTGCTGATGTAACGGTTACATCAACACCAAAATCACCACTTTCAGCCTTCCTTGTTCCTTTTGCACTTGCTGTATTTTCCTGCACAGTCCCCCTCTTCAGGAAAAAATAAATACTTGTTTTATTGGTTTCTCCTGCCGGCATCATCAGACAGCAGTTCTCATCAGATGGCTATTCTCGGAAAAATCATCATTGACCTGAGTAAAATTCTCATATCCTCCAGGTACTGACTATATCTTGAAGTGCCGCCCGGATAAAGATTAAGGATATCATGGAAGGAGCAGTCCGGCTCTTTGCCGGTGAATTCAGCCAGTCGACCCTGACGGTGCCGGGCGAAGACGAGAAGAGCGTCGCGTGGGTAGTGACCCCTTTTAGTGCATACTGTCGCCAGGTGTTCCTTGCCGGAGCACTGGTGGAAGTGCAGGAACAGGGCGATATGCTCTCTTTCCGGGTCGCCGATCCAACCGGAGGATTCGATCTGGTGTGTGGCGGGAAAAATACTCCGCTCGCTGAATCGATCCATAAGATCCCGCTTCCGTCATTTGTCTCCGTATCCGGTCGTGCCCAGCTGTACCGGAGAGAGGGAAAAGCCGTGCCAACCATCCGCCCGGATCAGGTCCATGTCATCGACCGTCTTATCCGGGACCAGTGGGTAATAACTACAGCAAATTCGACCCTTGCACGGCTTGAATTGGTGCATTGTGCTCTGAAAGGGACATGCACCGACAGCAGGATCCTGCAGGTATGCTCATACTATTCCCTGACGGTTAAGGAACTTGGAGAACTGGCGGCTATGGTTGCCGGCGCGCTTTCAGGAGTCCGTCCCTCACAGGAAACGGATGATGCAAAGCAGGCAGATCCCCGCGAAATGATCAGGGAATATATCCGGACTGCCAGTGGCCCCCGGGGTGTTGCCGTTGAAGAGATCCTTGAAATGGCTGCGATGAGGGCAATTTCCAAGGAAGCTGTCCTTACCACTATTGAATCTCTGATCGTTGAAGATGAATGTTACCAGCCCCAGAAGGGATATGTAAAACCGTTATGAACCTGGAATTCATTGGTGACGGCCCTGCCCTGGTCGTCACGGGGGAAGAGCGGTATCTCGTTGTTGCCGATCTTCATTTCGGCATCGAGGCTGACCTTGCGTTACACGGGCTCCATTTCCGGAGCAGGAGCAGGGCACGGCTGGAGCGGCTGCTCACAATTGTCGACCGGGTTGATCCCGATGGACTGGTGCTGCTCGGGGACGTCAAGCACAGCATCCCGTCACTAACGCGACAGGAATATTTTGAACTGCCCCGCATCCTTTCGGCGCTGCGGGACCGTGTCCCGCTGCAGGTATTTCCCGGCAACCACGATATCGGTATTGAACGGTATCTTGAACCTGCCGAGATCTGCATGAAGGAAGGAGCGGTCATCGATGGAACCGGATATCTGCATGGTCATATGTACCCGTCGCCGCTTCTCTCCGGGCATCTTATGATTGTCGGGCATCACCATCCCCTGCTCTCTCTCCATGACGAGGTCGGCTGTGCCCTCCAGTCACCGGCATACCTGCGGGCAGGAGTGGATACAAAATGCCTGGGAATGGAGGATGATCCGGACGGTGTCACACCAACCCGCGTTCTGTTCATGCCGGCCTTTAACGAGATCGCCGGGTACAATATCCTGCACATAATAAGAGAACCGTTCTCCCCCCTCTCGCGGAACATGGTTCTGGACACAACGGAGATAATCCTTGCCGACGGGACGTACATCGGCCCCCTGCGGTCCGTGATCCCTGATGAAAGCGATTGAAGTGATGGATCCCCGGGTGCAGGCATGCATCAGGAAGCGCGGGTTTACCCATCTGTCCGATGCCCAGAAAGAAGCGATCCCTCATATCCTTAAGGGGGATCATACGCTCCTGATCGCACCGACGGGTACCGGGAAGACCGAAAGTGCGATGTTTCCGGTTTTCAATGCCCTGCTCTCCATGCCGGCCGGCGGGGGTTTCAGGGCACTGTACATAACGCCTTTGCGTTCGCTGAACCGTGATATTCTTTCACGGATGCAGTGGTGGTGCAGTGAACTTGGTCTGACCGTGGGGGTCCGTCACGGGGACACGCCCATGGCCGAACGGCGGAAGCAGGCGCTCCGTCCCCCGGACCTCCTTATCACCACACCCGAGACAGTGCAGGCCCTCTTCATGGGGAAACGGCTCCGGCAGCACCTTGCAAATGTCCGGTTTGTTATCATCGACGAGATCCATGAACTCGCCGGCAGCAAGCGCGGCGCCCAGCTGGCGGTTGCCCTTGAACGGCTCCATGTCTATGCCGGGGAGTTCCAGCGCGTCGGCCTTTCCGCCACGGTTGGCAATCCCGAAGATATTGCGAGGTTCATTTGCGGGAAGCGTCCATTCTCTATCGTCCAGGTGCCGGTAACAAAGAACCTCCACATCGATGTCCGGTATGTTGGCGATGATTTCAGGCACCAGACCGACGTGCTCTCCGAAATGCTCATGAGTGAAGGCTCCACACTCGTGTTTGTCAACACCCGGGTCACTGCAGAAGCGCTGGGGCATGCCCTGTTCGAGCGGGGAGACGTGGAAGTGCACCATGGCTCGCTCTCGAAAGAGATAAGGATCGATGCCGAGGAACGGTTCAAGAGCGGGGAGATCCATACCCTGATCTGCACCTCCTCCATGGAGCTGGGCATCGACATCGGGAGGGTGGATCATGTGATCCAGTTCGGCTCTCCCCGCGAGGTGGCACGGCTCGTCCAGCGGGTGGGTCGTGCCGGCCACCAGCTGAATACGGTCTCCCGGGGCACGATACTTGCAACCGGTTTTGACGACTTGCTCGAATCACTGGTCATTGCAAAGAAGGCGCGGGCTGGCGAGCTCGAGGATGTTGTTGCCGAAAGGAATGCCGCAGACGTGCTCGCAAACCAGGTGGCGGCAATCGCGGTCGAGTATGGGGAGATCGAGCGTAAAAATATCAAGGATATCCTGTCCCGTACCTCCCTGTTCTCAGAACCGGGTCCTCTGCTGGAAGACGTCTGCCGCCAGATGGAGGAGCACCGCCTCATCCGCATGGATGGCAGCAGGATCATCACAACGGCACGGGCCCGGCGCTACCTTGCCGGCAACCTTTCCATGATCCACGATGAACGAAAAGTTCCGGTCTTCGACATGGTCTCCCGGAGGACGGTAGGCACACTGGACGAGTCGTTCGTTGTAGGGTGGGTCCACACCGGTGCTGTCTTCATCACCAAAGGCCAGCTCTGGCGCGTACTTGAGATTGCCGATGGTAAACTGACAGTTGAGCCGGCAAAGAAAGTGAACGGGGAACTGCCCTCATGGGAGGGCGAACAGATCCCAGTCCCGTTCTCAGTTGCGAAGGAAGCCGGCGGGATACGAAGGACCCGCAGGATATCAGATTACACCAAAGACCCAGATGATGTAAAGTATGTCGAGAAGTTCCTCGTGGAGATGGACAAGAACCGGTCACTGGTACCGACGGACCGACTGATTACGCTTGAGAACATTGATGACGGAGTTGTGTGCAATGTCTGTGCCGGCCATAAGGCGAACGAAGCGCTGGGCCGTGTCCTCTCCGTCCTCATCTCTGCCAGGTACGGGACAAGTGTTGGCCTCGAACTGGATGCGTACCGGTTTCTGCTGCGGCTCCCGTCTGATATCTGTGCGGCGGATGTCCGGGATATTCTTCTTGCGCTCGACCCCTCGCATATGCCCGGCATCATCCGTCTGGCGCTGAAACGGACTGCGCTCTTCAAGTGGAAACTGGTCCAGATCGCAAAAAAATTCGGCGCTATTGATCCCGATGCAGACTATGAGAAGATCAGCATCCAGCGACTCCTGGAGTTTTTCGACAATACCATCGTACAGAAGGAAGCCTACCGCGAACTTCTCACCGGGTACATGGATATTGATACAGCCTCGTCCATCGTGCGGATGATCCATAAGAATGAGATCGGTGTTGCGCTTGGCCCCCATTCCCTGATCGGTGCCGGCGGATTGTTGTCGTCGCGGGACCTGATCCCACCCCCGACTGCGGACAAGGCAGTCCTGTCCATACTCAGGCGCAGACTTGATCAGGATGATGTTCTCCTGTGTTGCATGAACTGCCGTGACTGGAAGAGCAGGACGGTTGTCTCACGTATCCCCGATCACCCCCTCTGCCCGAAGTGCGGGGCGCGTCTCATTGCAGCACTCAAACCCTATGAAGAAGAGTCATACGCTATGGTGAAAAAAAACCGGAAGACCGCGGATGAACGGGCAGTAGAGCAGCGGTTCATGAAAAATGCCAATATCGTCCTCTCCAGCGGGAAGAAGGCGGTTATCGCCCTGTCTGCCCGGGGCGTCGGGCCGGAGAATGCCTCGCGGATACTGGCGACCCTGACCGAGGGAGATGCATTTTACCGCGAGATTTTAAAAGCGGAACGCAGTTTCATCCAGACACACCGGTACTGGTCGTGATTTTTACAAGAACTTCAATTTTTTTATAACGATAAGTACCACCGCCCACAACGCGCCGCATTCAAAAATTATGGCAAATTTTTCTCGAATCGATTTCCCGTGTCAGACTTTATTAGCGGTTTTCCCGGAACCGGAAATTGCCCCGCTATGCCCAGGGAGCCCTTATCCGGGGGATCCTCATAATCCATTCTGTGTTTTATGAGAGGAAAACAGTTCAGCGGGATTCTGGAATTTTCAGAAAAAAAGGAAATCTGGATTTTTTTTTAAAATTACATTATGCTTTCGAGTTTCTGCTCGAGGAAATCAAGGCCTTTCTTGATATCTTCGATGGTTTTCCCTCCCGTGAGGATGATCTTTCCTGAAGAGAACAGGAGCGCAACGATCTTGGGGTCCTTGATCCGGTACACGAGGCCCGGGAACTGTTCGGGTTCGTATTCGATATTCTCGAGGTTTAAGGTGATAACGACCTTGTTGAGGTTGATGTATTTCCCGATATCGTAGGAACAGACGATATTGGTAACAGCCACTTTTGGCTCCTTGAATGTATCGACACCTGCTGCCTTGAGGGACTTGATGATGATCGCAAGGCCGTCCGCAAGAGCTTTATTGTCGCGGATACCGGTCAGCACAACCTTACCGGAAGAGAAAATCAGCGATGCAATTTTCGGGTTCTCGATCCGGTACACTGCGCCCGGAAACCTCTTGGTATTGAGTTCGCAGCTCTTGATCTTGCTGGAAACATCGGCGAGATCGATGGAATCGGCAATACATCCCGATGCGACGATGTTCTCAATTTTTAATGAAGCATACTTCTTGTCAGCCATCCACTATACTATACTTTGCACCCAATCATAATACTAATGGACAACCTTTATGTCCCATCGCAGTTCCTGTTCTCCCGACGGTTATTGCATACACGTCCTCTTATCTTATCCATACTTTCATTATAACCGGTTCTTCCACAGTTTCCTGTGCAGGAGAAATGAAAAAAGAACACATTGAAAAAGGTGCGGGAAAAACACTGGTACTGATTCTATGAGAAAAAGCGGGCATGGCACAGACAGTTACGACACGATGTACGAGAAATTTTCCATTGATGTCCCTGAATATTACAACTTCGGATTTGATGTCATCGATGCATGGGCAAAAAAAGATCGCAACAAGCTGGCGATGATCTGGGTCAACCAGCAGGGAAAAGAGGAGAAATTCAGTTTCCTCGACCTCTCCAACCTCTCGAACAAGGCAGCCAATATCCTCTTAAAATATAACATCAATAAAGGCGACCGCGTGCTCGTCATGCTCCCCCGTATTCCTGAGTGGTGGATCTTTGCCATCGCACTCATCAAGCTCGGCGCGGTCTTTGCACCGTGCCCCACCATGCTCACGCCACGGGATATAAAATACCGGATCAATAAGGGAAAGTTCCGTATGATCATCACGGATATCGAAAATGCACCCAAGGTGGAGGAGATCTGTAATGAATGCCCGACCCTCACGGTGCGGTTCCTTGCTGACGGCGACCTGAATGGCTGGGCAAGCTTCCCGTACGAGCTCCTCTACCCGGCCCCGGTCTCCCACCGCTCGGTCAGCATTCCCGACACGCTCCGGACGCGGAGCATGGATCCGATGCTGATCTATTTCACGTCCGGTACTACGGGCGAGCCGAAGATGGTGCTGCATAACCATGGCTACCCGCTGGGGCATATCGTGACGGCACGACTCTGGCAGGATGTCAGGCATAACGATCTCCACTTCACGGTCTCCGATACCGGCTGGGCCAAGTGCGCATGGGGCAAGATCTTCGGCCAGTGGATTGAAGGTGCCTGCATCTTTGTCTATCATTTCACCGGGAAGTTCCAGGCAACCGAGGTTCTTCCCCTTCTTGAGAAGTACCAGATCACCACCTTCTGCTGTCCCCCGACTATTTACCGGATGCTGATCCTTGCTGATCTGGAGAAGTTTGACCTTTCGTCCCTGCGCCACTGCACCAGCGCCGGCGAACCCCTCAACCCTGAAGTGATCCGCGTCTGGAAGGAAGGGACCGGCCTAACGATCTGCGAGGGTTACGGCCAGAGCGAAACTGCCTGTTGCGTTGCGGTATTCCCCTCTGTCGAGCTCCGGCCCGGTTCCATGGGCAAGCCTTCACCCGGGTGGCGGATCGAGGTCCATGACGATGAGGGAAAAGCCGTTGGCAACCACGAGGAAGGCAGGCTTGCCATCGGCTGCAACCCCCGGCCATTGGGGTTATTTGTGGAATACCTTGACAACCCAGAGGAGAACAAAAAGTCGTTTGTCAAAGGCTGGTATTACACGGGTGACAAGGTCAGCAGGGACGATGACGGGTACTTCTGGTTTATCGGCAGGAGCGACGATGTCATCAAAAGTTCCGGGTACCGGATCGGGCCGTTCGAAGTAGAGAGCGCCCTGCTTGAACATCCTGCGGTGCAGGAAGCCGCGGTAGTCGGGTCTCCCGACCGGATCCGTGGGACGATCGTGAAGGCGTTCGTTGTCCTGAACAAAGGATATGAACCTTCGGAATCCCTGATCCGGGACATCAAGAACTATGTGAAGCGGACAACCGCACCCTACAAGTACCCGCGGGAGATCGAATTCCTCGCGGAACTTCCAAAGACTATCTCCGGTAAAATAAAACGCAACGATCTCCGGGCAGCTGAACTGAAAAAGTACACCGGTTTGAAATAATCGCCTGCATCCTTTTTTTCCTCCCGGGCTATCCGGAAAAGAGTTACCGCCCTCACTTATCTGGTGCACAAACCAATCGTAACACGTTTAAAAATGCACCACTAATGTAATCTGTATGGTGCGATTTTCTGTTACCATGGATGACGAACTGACTGGTACAATAGACAGGTCGTGTGCAAAAAAGAAGATCTCGCGATCGGACTGGATCAACGAAGCGTGCACTACGCACCGCGCCAAAGGCAATGGGACAAGCACTATTGGTGCAACGACCCTCCCATCCGCTGGCCCGGTCCTGACTCCTGAAGATCATAACATGCCGGACTATGATGAAATGTATAAAAATTTCCGGATCGATGTCCCCGAATACTTTAACTTCGGTTTCGATGTGATCGATGCCTGGGCAAACAAGGATCGGAACAAGCTGGCGATGATCTGGGTGAACCAGGAAGGCGTAGAGAAGAAGTTCACTTTCTGGGACCTTATGCGACTCTCCAACCAGATCGTCAATATGATGATCAAATATGGGGTGAACAAGGGAGACCGTGTCCTGATCATGCTGCCCCGCGTCCCGGAGTGGTGGACGTTCACGATTGCCTTAATCAAGCGCGGGGCCATCTACTGCCCGGCGCCGACCATGCTCACACCCAAGGACCTCAAATACCGGATCAATCTTGCCGATATCAAGATGGTTATCACCATGCAGGAGTATGCAGACAAGATCGACGAGGTAGCAAAGGAATGCCCGTCGCTCACCTGCAGGATGCTGATTGACGGGAAAAGACCGGGCTGGATAAGTTACCCGGTGGAACTCAACTATCCCGCACCGGTATCTGCAAAGATCATCAACATGCCAGGAGCGAAGAAAACAAAGAGCACCGATCCGCTCGTTATATTCTTCACTTCCGGAACAACAGGTGAGCCCAAGATGGTTGTCCACGAACATAGTTACCCGCTGGGCCATATCGTGACCGCACGGTTCTGGCACGACCTCCGGGTAAACGATCTCCATTTCACGCTCTCGGATACCGGCTGGGCGAAGAGCGCGTGGGGGAAGTTCTACGGCCAGTGGATTGAGGGTTCCGCAATCTTTGTATACGATATCCGGAGCCGGTTCAATGCCACCGAGATCCTGCCACTCATCGAGAAGTATGGCGTCACCACGTTCTGCTGTCCCCCGACCATCTACCGGATGCTGATCCTTGCCGATCTCGACAAGTTCGATTTCTCCGAGCTGCGCCACTGCGTGAGCGCCGGCGAACCGCTCAACCCGGAAGTAATCAAGGCGTGGAAAGACGCGACCGGTCTCACCATTTACGAAGGCTACGGCCAGACAGAAACCGTCCTCTGCATTGGCACGTTCCCCGGCATGAAACCGAAATACGGATCCATGGGAAGGCCTTCTCCGGGATGGCAGATCGAACTGCACGACGACCACGGCAAGCCGGTGGGACTCCATGAGGAGGGGAAAATTGCGGTCTCCGTAAAACCGCGTCCGGTCGGGATGTTCCGCGAGTATCTCTCCAATGCTGAAGAAAACAAAAAATCCTTTGTCGGCGACTGGTACTACACCGGTGACAAGGCATACAGGGACGAAGACGGTTATCTCTGGTTTATCGGCAGGGACGATGATGTGATCAAGTCCTCCGGGTACCGTATCGGGCCGTTTGAGGTCGAGAGTGCCTTAATCGAGCACCCGGCAGTGCTGGAAGCTGCTGTGGTCGGTTCTCCCGATGATATCCGTGGCCTTATCGTCAAGGCTTTTATCATTTTAAAACCCGGTCACCAGGCATCAGACAATCTGACCCGGGAGATCCAGAACCATGTCAAGAAAGTTACGGCTCCCTACAAGTATCCGCGTGCTATTGAGTACGTGGAATCGCTGCCCAAGACCATCTCCGGCAAGATCCGGAGAAACGAGCTCCGCGAGCGCGAGATGAAGAAATTAACCAGTGAGCACAGCAATGAGAGGAAAAAATAATTTTCTTTTCAAGCGGAAACCTTAACGAAAAGAATAAGGAATTTTCTTTTCACCTTACCTTTATTAAATCCGGCAGGTAATCTATACAGGCGCGAGGGTAGCCAAGCCAGGTCAACGGCGCTGGGTTCAGGGCCCAGTCTCGCAGGAGTTCTTGGGTTCGAATCCCATCCCTCGCACTTTTCGTATCCTTACTTTTTTAAGGTGAAGCGGTATGCCCCTTTTGGTACGATAATTTCGAACCGTGCACCCATCCCGGACTCACCGTTCTCAATAATCGTAAGACCGGTAATGGTGAGGATTTCCTTTGCGAAGAACATGCCAAGCCCCATGCGTTTGCCAAAGCCACGCGCGAATATGTGCGGCTCGTTCTCCTGCGAGATTCCCCTGCCATTATCTTCATATGAACAAACCAGACCCTTATTGTCCTCCCGGCAGGATAAACGGATGAGATTCATTGCATCGCCGCCATAGCGCAGTGAATTATCGATGAGATTGTAAAAAACTTTTTTAAGGAGCGGGTCTGCAAATATTTCAAGATCCGACCGGTCGATCTCGATCCTTACATCCTGCATCAGGAACGATCGGGCAGACCGCCATACACTTTCGCTCACGTTCTGCCATACCGGTGTGTTTATCCCCATCTTCTGGTAATCCCGGGTAAACAGGATCTGTTCCTCGATGGTTGCTGCAATCCGCTGCCCCTTCCGTATCAGGTCGCGTTTTTCCGGATCCGTCTCAACTTCCTCTGCACTATCGAGATCTGCTTTAAGCGCAGTCAGCTGGTTCATGATATCATGACGGGTGATGCTGGCAAGCAACTGGAGTTTCCGGTTTACCAGTTTCACCGTATCTTCTGCCTGTCGTCTGCCAACAGCACTCTTGATCTTGTGGGCAAGTTCCTTGAACTGCGGTTTTGGTGCACCTCCTTTCTGAATATAAAAATCGGCTCCGTTTTCAAAAGCCTCGATCGCGATCTCCTCGCGTCCTTTTCCGGTGAACATAATGAAGGGCAGATTCGGAGAGGCAGCCCGGACGTGTTTTAACAATTCGATTCCATCCATCACTGGCATCTGGTAATCGGAGATGACAGCATCGAATTGTGTGGTTGCAAGCAGATCCAGTGCAGACGGTCCGGAATTTGCAGTGGTGACACAGAACTCCCCGGTCCGGTCAAGATAGGTTTTGGTCACATCAAGAAGCAGTGATTCATCATCTGCATAGAGGACGGAGATCATGGGTGTGCAGCCCGGGTGACCGGGTAATATTCAAATAATATCTCATAAGCCCTATAAAGTCATTTTGCTTGATTATTTAAAAAAAACAACAATCACTGCTTTTTTCCGGAAAAAAAACCATTTAAGTGCATAAGGAATACGCCCAAGTCCGGATCGCGCGCTATCTCTTATTAAATTCTTTCACGCCCCGCATCATGGTATCAGTTATCGGGAGTAAAAAAAGGATTAAACCTTTTGCGACGTGTCGCCCTTTATCATAAATTTAACAATAAGGAATATCACGAGCGCAATAATGATAAAATCGATAAGAGCGCCGATAAAATCACCAACAGGAAATTTTATCGGACCGACATTAACGATAGTCGTTTTCCAGTCTCCACCTGGAATAATGACGGCAATAATAGGCATGATAATATCGGTGACCATCGCAGTAACCAGCTTACCCGCAGCTCCACCGATGATGACTGCAACTGCAAGACCGATAACCTGGTATTTCATGAGAAATCCCATAAATTCATCGATAAATCCTTTTGGTGTCGTCATATACTATCTCCTTAGGAGATTTCCCTGTTCTCCTGGATAAAAAGTTATAGTATGTGCTGATAAAAATTGCGATATTATATTGGTATACTATACCAGCGGATCCGGCTGCTGGTCTCCAAGTACCGGCAGTTTTGTGGATTTTACGAGAACAGGTTCCGTGGACAGGCGTATTTTTTCCATAATTAAGATTTTTCCCGCCATGGTCATGGCAAAGATGGGGATTGCAGTCCCTGCCTGCACCAATGCATCTTTCCCGACAGAATCGCGGATTGTGCGCGATGCGCAGGAGGTCACAAGGTCAGAAGCATTGACGAGTGTTTCAGCTTCCGGTTTTGAAAGGCCGGTAACATGGACACCGAATATCAGGGTCTTGGGGTGGATCCTGCGGATGGCCGCCGCTGTTTCCGGCTGTGCAACCGTGACCGCAATCCTCCGAAATCCCCGCACCAGTGCCAGTGCAACCCCGGCGAGCTGGTCTATCGATGCGTGCTCACGGTCGAGTACGTACCCTCCACTCTTCTCGATACGGTCCATCACCTCCTTGTAGGGAGTAGTCGAGACCAGCCCGGACATCCTGCCGCCAATTCCCTGTACCATTGCCGGGTTTGTCACAACAACGGTTCCTGCTCCGTCACAGGCAAGAACGACTGCATCGAGCAATCCCTTATGAAGGCCGAAACTGAGCAGCTCGGAAGCCCCGAACCCGACAAACTCCCTCGTGTCCATCACCTCGCGTCCGGGTGTACACATACCAAACACTTTTATCCGGTGCTCAATATTGGCTTTTACCGAATCTTTCCCGATATCCGGGACCGGAAAGGCAAACCTTTTTGCGAGCGGGCAGTCCTGGATCTGTGCATCTCCGACTTCAACAACCTGACCGTTCCGGATCACAATCCGGCATTTCCCGATTGCTTCAATGACATGCTCGTCCTTTTCCAGTGTCATGTATCTTCCTGTTTAGAGAATATCCGGGCCGGTGCTTAAGGATATTCGCATGGACCTTGATAGTACGGCCGGACCGGACAGTAAACATATCAGAAAACAGCGATCACTTTGTTATATGGATTCTGCCTCGCGCTTCCGGGAGATAGATATCGCCCGGGGGATCGCGATTCTCATGATGATCCTTTTCCATACGATTTTCGACCTGAATTTTTTTATGATCGCGCCTGTCAATGTCGCGACCGGCTTCTGGCGCTATTTTGCGATGACAACTGCATCGCTCTTCCTTTTCATAGTTGGCATCTCACTTGTTGTCAGTCATGCCCGATCGGCTGTAAAACTCTCCGGTTTTTCACTTGTAAAGAAATTCCTGTACCGCGGGGCCGGGATTTTTGCGCTCGGTCTTTTGGTTACGTTTGCAACGTGGCTGTACCTGCGCGAGGGTTTTGTCATTTTCGGCATCCTGCATCTCATTGGTGTCTCGGTGATGCTCTTCCCGCTCTTTTTCCGGTTTAAGCGATACAATATTCTGCTCGGGCTTCTCTGCATTGCAGGCGGTTTTTTTATCGGGACCATTCAGGGACCCATCTGGCTTCTGCCGCTCGGGATCTATCCCGTATCGTTCGTATCTGTTGACTATACCCCGCTCATCCCCTGGTTCGGTGCCGTGCTTTTTGGGATAGGTATGGGGGATTACCTGTATTCCGGGGGTGTCCGCAGGCTCGCGGTCCCGTACCTGCCGGACCGGATCGCGGTGCCCCTTTCATTTCTCGGGCAGCACTCGCTCGTTATTTATCTTGTCCACCAGCCGGTTATTATCCTGATTCTGGCCGCGGTGACGGGGACGAAGGTGCTGTGAATATAAAAAAATTGCTCTGTAGAAATCATTTTAATATTAATTATGACGCTCTTTTAGGCTCTGCCCCCGTCGCTATGGCATCCCCCGGTTGCAATTGTACCATATTACCTGTACGCAATTATAGAGAAATTTTCAGTTCAGGTAATACCGAGACATCGCAATGCACCCCCGCCCCTAATAGGGGCAGGGTTGGCGCAAGGGGGGTGATCATCATTTGAAAAGAGGATTTCTACAAGTAAAAAAATTTAAAAATTTAATTCTGCGTGAAATTCTGTAAAATTTTTTTAGTGTTTTTTTTATTTCTGCAATCGTATCCTCATTAATTGAGAGCCCCCTTTTTAACCAGCATATTCACCAGAACCGGTAAAAAAAATATTTACCTGCCTATACCGATGTTATTTGTCCAGCCGGATACCGGTAACCTTATGAACCTGCGAATATCCCTCATCGTTCTCCTGCTTGCGTGCATTCTCTGTACCGCAGGATGCACGCATCCATTCGCAACAGGTAACCAGAGTGCCGGTACATTAAATACCTCCACACCGCCATCAATTGCAAAATACCAGCTGACCCTTGCACAACCGGAAGACTCGGCGAAGCTGATCAAAATGGATACGGACGTATACAACCTCGGTGAAGTAGTGGAATTTGTTATCACCAATGACGGAGACCATGACCTTTCCTGCACAGCCAACCCGCCCTTGTTCTCCGTCCGTTACCAGAAGGGGAACGGCCGGTGGGTCACCCGGATGGGGGATGAGAACCCGGCACCCGGCAATTCCACGAGCCTGAAACCCGGTGAATCAACTACGCCATACCGGTTTATCACCACGGGCTGGGCTCCCGGACGCTACCGGATTGTTTCCGATTGCGGTATATCCCGGGAGATCCTTATCCGTTCACTGCCATCGGTCACTCCGACCGTGATGTCATGCCCCACGATGGTGAACAAGTCGCCCTCTATCCAGATAAACCCGGTGAGCGACCAGGATGCCGGAGAGATATTCACTATCAGTGGGACAACGAATCTCGCAGCGGGTGAAGAACTCCGGTATTCCATCTTTGCTGTCAGCTCCGCAACCACCAATACCACCAATATAACCGCTGCAAAGCTGGTTTCCTCCACAACGGTTGTGTCAGCAGGAAGCTGCGGGACCAATACCTGGTCGGTATCCGGTGAGATCCAGATCCCCGGCGACTACTTTATCGGTATCTCCGATAACACAAATACCGTTTCAGCTGTCAAGCGTTTTACCGTCCTGGAAATAGCACGCTCAACGGTTACGGCAACAATCCCTGAAAAAATAAACGCCCCCGGTATCACTACCGGGTGATCCCGCACCTTCCCTTCTGACAGGTCCCCTTCATGATCCTCCGGATGTACAACCTTTCCCTAGAACCGGAATACCCGCTCAGGTTCTCCGCCGATGAGCTCCGCTCTTTTCTCAATAAAAAAATGGCTGAGTATATAACGCTCCATAAGGACGATACTGCCGGATTCATTCATCGATACCCGGTCCTCCAGTGCAAACAGATAAAAACAGGTCTCATCATGATCGGCATCAGCCAGGGCGCCGGCTGGCTCTGCCGGTCCACGCATGACCGGACGATACTGGGTACCGGTGAGAGTACCTGCCGGATAACAGCACGCGACCCGGCAATCCGGTCTGAACCGTTCGGAGTGGCAGATGCGAGTATCACGTACGAATTCCTGACTCCATGGCTTGCCCTGAACCAGCAGCATGCAAAAAAGTTCTATGACCTGAACGGCAAGCTGCAAAGGGATGCCTTCATGCAGAAACTCCTTGCTGCCCACCTGCATACGCTTGCCAAATCGCTCGACTACGGCATAACCATCCCGGTCAGCTGCGAGGCGAAGGTGCGGTTCCGCAGGGACCGGATCGGCCGGGAAAACGTGATGGTCTTTCTCGGAAAATTCGTTACAAATCTCACTATCCCGGATTACCTCGGTATCGGGCTGTCGGTCTCGCAGGGATACGGGACAATAAAGCGTATTACGGAATCTTCCGATACATACTCAGGAGAAAAATGAAAGAAACCCTGCTGGTCATCGATGTCCAGAACGAATATTTTACCGGCAAACTCCCGGTGACCCACCCGACCGGGAGCCTCGATAATATTCTTAAGGCAATGGACTGGGCCCACGACGGCCGCGTTCCGGTCATCGTCATCCGGCATACCAACACAGCGCCGGAGGCAGTCACGTTCCGGAAAGGGACGCCCGGGTGGGAACTCCACGATGAGATCAAGCACCGGCATGCTGATGTCATTATAGAGAAAAACCTGCCGGGAAGTTTTACCGGCACCTCTCTTGAGAACTGGCTGCAGGAGCATTCGATCTCCACCATCACCATCGCCGGCTATATGACCCAGATATGCTGCGACACCACGGCAAGGCAGGCATTCCACCGGAACTATGCCGTGAACTTTCTTGCCGATGCAACAGGTACGCTCCCGCTCTCCAACCATGCCGGCTCCATCAGCGCTGCCGACCTCCACCGTGCAATCCTTGTCACCCAGCAGCAACGGTTTGCCCGCGTGATGACAACTGATGAATGGATCATGGAATTTTAAAGCGGGTAAAAAAACCGTTTTAAATCCGCTTCCGTCCCAAACATGAGTAAAAACCGGTTGTGTCTTCCTGCAGGAGACAGTCGAAGGCTATGACTAAGTAATACTTTTGACTGAAGCGGGGTTCGTAACAGAAAGTCTGGTGGAAAAACCCCGGTTTTTCTGCAGGGCGGTGCTTTCTTAACTGATGAAGAGCGGCATATCCTGGAATGCGACACCATCGAACATCCCGCGGTCTGTGATGCGCAGGGAGGGGATGACGGTGAGGGTAAGGAACGAGAGGTACATAAAGGGGTCCGTAATTCCCCCCATGAGCCCGGTTGTCCTGTGCAATTCTGCCAGCCGGGCAGCCACCTGCGGGTAGGGCAGAGTCGACATCAGGCCGGCGCAGTCAAGCGGGAGGATCGTCCGGGTATTGCCCCTGACTGCGACCATGGCGCCCCGTGCTTTTATCACTTCGTCGATTGCCCAGAGGATCTCCGGGTCGCTCGTCCCAACCGCCACGATATTATGGGTATCGTGGGAAACGCTGGTTGCAATTGCACCGCCGTTAAAACCGAACCCGTGGACCAGCCCGACCGCGCAGGGCCCCGGCCGGTAGCGGTTGACCACCACCACTTTCAGGATATCCCGGCTCAGGTCCGGGAGGGTCTGTTCATCAACAGCATACGCGAGCAGTTCCGTGATGATCTGGTTGGGGATAAGACCGATAACGCGTGCAGTGCCGGACCCGGTGATGCGGAGGGACCGGGCAGACGGTGTTGTGCAATGGAATGATTCTGGCGGGATCGCGGTCTCTGCAGGCTTTGAATACGGGACTTCCACGCCACTGCGGAACACCTTTTTTACTGCGAACCGGCGCGGATCATCGATAACGCAGAAATCGGCCCGTCTTCCCGGCACCAGCGCCCCCCGGTCAGTCAGGCCGAATCGCTCTGAAGGGGAAAGGGTCGCCATCCGGATGGCGAGTTCCGGGGAAAGGCCGCATTCGATGGCTTTCCGGATACAGCGGTCGATATGCCCGCTCTCCATCAGCAGATCTGCATGGCAGTCGTCAGTGGCAAAACAGCAGCGGGAGACGGTTGAGGGGCTGACAAGGGGAATGAGTGCGGCGATATTGCGCTCGGTTGATCCTTCCCGGATGAAAATATACATCCCCCGCTCCAGTTTCTCCTGTGCTTCGGCAAGAGTTGTACATTCATGATCGCTCTGGAGCCCGGCAAGGATGTAGGCATTAAGATCTCTTCCCAGGAGTTGCGGGGCATGGCCGTCGCGGACTGGTGAAAGTGCAAGTTTTTCCTGAATGCCCGGTTCACCGGCAAGGACACCGGGAATATTCATCATCTCTCCCAGCCCGAGGACTCCTCCTCTTCCCATGAACGGCCGGAGGCTGGCGGCATCCAGTGTCGCCCCGCCGACCTCCATGGGTGTTGCAGGGACACAGGACGGGAGCAGGTAAAGGATGTTGGCAGCTGCACCTTTCCGTTCGGTAAGCATGAACTCAAGACCTGCTGTACCGTTCACGTTGGCGATCTCGTGGGGATCCGCAACAACGGTCGTTGTCCCGTGGTAAGCCACCAGCCGGGCATATTCGCGGGGGGTTAACAGCGAGCTCTCGATGTGCACATGGGCATCGATAAGACCGGGGACAATGTACAGCCCCGTGAAATCGTGCACAATTTTCCCGGTATATTCCCCGATACCAAGAACAATACCATCCATTATAGCGAGCGTGCCCGTTTCCCAGGAACAGGTGAACGGGTTGAAAATACTGGCATTTTTGCAGACAATATCTGCAGGAACAAGGCCCCGGGCCGCGTCGAGAAGGTCTTTTCTTGAGGTTTCCATCTAATTCACCACGATATCCCGGATGGCTGCGGCTTTCCGTTCGCCATTCTCGATAAGATAGATATAGAGTTTGTACTGCCCGGGTTTCAGTGTTCCGGGGACGAGTACGGTATTCTCACCCTGCTGCAGGGAGAGTGGTGCATAGAACACGTCAGTCTCTTCCTGCTGGTTATTGTTAATCTCGTACACGGTCACCTGGACATAACCCCCGGAAAGCCCGCCTGCATTGGTGATTCTGAGTGATATCGTATTGTTTGCATACCCTGCATCCCCTATACTGAGGGTTGTACAGCCGGAAAAAAGCAGTGCGACAACCAGCATCGCAAAACACACCAGGGCCGGGTTTTTGCGGGTGAACATTAATCAGATGTAAAACCCTGTGGGCATAAAAACTCTGGCATGACCGGGCAGATCAGGCAGCTGACTTCCGGCATCCCGGAGTTGTGACCAAGCCTTTTAAAAAGACTGATCTATACCTTCTCGACAGAGATCCGGATGCGGTCACCGGCTTTGAGGGAATGCCCTTTCGGGATATCAATGTTAAACCAGAGTGCGCCGGGATCATCCTGCGTAGGGTCCTGTGACATAAGACAGTCTTTCCTGTCATTTATATCTGCTACAAATTCAATTTGGGATTCAAATTCTAGAATCTTTTCCATGATAGGGAAAAATCGGGAAATTTAAAAAAAATTAGATCGGACGTGGCGTAACCATCCACGTCGTGCTGTTCGAATAGCTCCACCGGATAATAGCAAGTTCCCTGCAGCTGTCGGCAAGGATCGCCATGTTTGTCCCTACCTCTTTGGGAGATAATCCAAGGTCTTTTGCAATGTATTTTGATTTGAAATAGTGCTTTCCCTTGGTTATACCTGAGGAGAGGTACTGGACAATTTTGTGCTGGGTCTCGTTGTAGGTCTCGCGTAATCTTTTGGTTGCTGACATGGTGTGCCTCAGCGCTTAAAAACTCATATAGATCAACTGCTATATATAAATAACTGATCTTGAGGTCAAAAATACGGTCTTTTTTCTTTGTCTTGGACGTAATTTCGACCAGAAAGCATATATCTGGTGCTCCGGTTGTTCATTGGCGGAAGTGCTTTACCGTATTCCCATTGTCAGGTTTCCGGTCAAAATTCGTGGTTTTTTCCTTAAACGGAGTGCAATTTCAGAGTTTCTGGATATCTGCACCGGCTATCTTCTGGATCAATGCTTCCAGAACTACATCGCGCATACCTTCCACGAATTTTATGCTGCCAACAACAAGGTGCCCGCCCCCGCTGATACCGCCTCCGGGAATCTCGTTATGGAGTTCCCGGACCATACGGGGGATGTTCATGAGCACGCCCCTTGATCTGAGGACAGCAAAATCAGGGCCAAAACCGATGGTGACAACCGGTTTACCCGCATTCTGCTTACAGAGACGGTCATGCACCTCCCCGGATGTTTTTCCTGGCGGGGGGAACGTGAATTTGTGGGCATGGATCTCAACGTCAATGAGGAACAGGTGGGCCTCGTTTTTCAGGAGCCGTGGAACGACGTGAGGCATGCAGGCGCTCATCTGGTCCTCGATCATGGTGTTCGCCCCGTCAACAAGGAGACTAATAAGTTTTTTATGCCGTTCGGTATTGCCGGTGATGTTCAGGATATCCTTGACAATCTCCCTGCCATCATTGAACCGGAGCCAGAACTGTTCGTAATCGAGAGCAAGGGCGATGTCCTTGCAGGCCTCTTCCGGGTACTGGTCCCTTACAAGGGCAAGGAAGAGTGCCCGCTCCGGTGCTTCGCTGCGGTCACCGACACCGGCAACAGCCGGTAGATGGCGGATGAGCAGCTCGACCTTCGGGTTGATCAGCCGTGCGACCTCCGTTCCCAGCATACCGGCCGTTATGCCGAAATCTCCCCCGACATGGTAGGGATTGACATGGGCCTGCAGGTACTTGTCGATGGTCGCATCCGGGTGGTGGTGGTCGATGACCACGAACGGGATGTCGTATACGCTCGCGATCTTGTAAGCCGGTTCATCCTCTTCTGTCGAACCATTGTCCGTAAGGAGCACGAGCGGCATCTTCTGCCCGAACCGGATGTGGTCTTTTGTCGAGAAATCGAGGTCCCGTGTGATGTCCTCGATCTCATAGAACGGTGCTTTCGAAGGGGCACGCTTAAAGAGGAAATAGTCAGAATCAAAGTCCCCGCCACTCTCGCGGATCAGCGCAACAACGGCCTGCTCGATAGCGACCGCGGAGCAGATACCATCGGCATCTGCGTGATGGCGCAGGATGATCGGCTGCGATGTAAAGACCGCTTTCCGGATAATTTTTGCTACTTTTTTCATCTCGGGGCGGAGCCGCTCCATGACATCGCTTTTGATCAGGAGCGGGATGTCTTCCGGTTCCGATCGGATATCCAGCGCTTTCTCAATCCGCTCCCGTACACCAGCAGCTTCTTCTTCGGAGAGGATCGTGAGCATATCAGCTTCAATCTGGAGCTGGTTGTTCCGCATCATCACTTCGCCGATGACTTTGACTATATCGCCCAGTTCTGCCTCAGGATACGCCCTTACGCCGGCCTCGATAAACGCAGCCGCGTTCTGGGTCCCCGTCTCGTCGACAATGGTGAAGATGGTGGGGCCGCTGGTCTGCTTGATCTGGGCGATCTCGCCTTCGATGGCAACGGTCTTCCCTAATTTTGAGGAAAGTTCCGCAATCCTGACAGTCGTGGATTTCCGCTCCACATTCTGGACCTGGTAGACCTGGACCGTCATTTCCTCAAGATCGATGTTACCATTCGGGCGGATCTGGCGGACACGGACAAGGATGGAATCCCGCTCATTATGGTCACCTTTGATATTGCTCTTGTGTACAAGACCCTTGATCCGGTCGTTCAGCTGGACGAACATGCCGAAATTGGCAAAGCCCTGCACCTTGCCTTGATAGATGTTCCCCTCGGCAACATCGGCAAGATCACATCCTGTACCGAGCCGGTAGACCAGCACATCATTTACGTCATTATTCTGCATATTCTCACTCCACACACAAGCGTCCGTGCATATTGTTGCGATATGGTATTGGTATCGTCAACGCTACGCGTTATTGGTACTGTGCTGTATGATCATCAATGGGAGCGTGGAGGTAAAATATACTTCTTATATATACAGAGAGTGTACCTGCAGGTCAGGGATAATTAGTCCCTGAACATTACTTCAATCATATCCAGATCATTGGGAGCTATGATCGGCCCGGTGAATGCCATTCTTGCGTCACTGATATGCGCTTCTGAACCGGTGTATCGCGAGCTGGTATGGACTAGGACGAGAGTCCGTGCATTAAGGGCCGCTGCAGCCTCACCTGCCTGCCGGGCGGTGGCATGGAAAAACTCTGCACTGCGGTCGGCTTCCGATTCATCGAAGGTGGCGTCATGAATCAGGAGGTCCGCGTTACCGGCTATATCCATGATACGGGAATGGATAGCCCGGGTGTCACCGGTATACACGATCTTTCGGCCGGGCCGGGCCTGTCCCATCACCCGTTCGGGCTGCACCTCCCGGTAATCGTCTCCGTTTCCAACCCGTATCGTTTCTCCCCGCTGCAGCCTGCCGAACAGCGGACCCGGGGGGACACCGAAGGCGATAGCCTGCTCGCGGTTGAACCTGCCCGGGCGGGGGTCTTCTTCCAGAATGTAGCCAAGCGAAGGCAGTCCGTGACTAACGGCAAACGCGGTGATCGTGTATCCATTGAATCGTACCCATGAACCATTTGCAAGCTCAACGGATTCCAGTGGGTACTTGAGATTGAACCGTGACACTGTCTTTAAGATGCTGACAAATTCGTGAACCCATTCCGGGCCATAAATCGTCAACGGGTCGGTCCTGCCGTTGAAGGACATAGTCTGGACAAGGCCAAATATCCCGAGGAAATGGTCTGCATGCCAGTGGGTGACAAATATGGCGTTGACGGTAAACCCGCACCGGGCCCGCATCATCTGCTGCTGCGCCCCCTCACCGCAGTCAAAGAGGAGCGTGTCCGATCCGCGCCGGATCATGATGCAGGGGGGATTGCGCTGGGTGGTCGGGAGTGCACCGGCGGTCCCGAGGAAATAGACCTGCAGGATTTCACCGCTCACGGTAAATCAGTCCTGTGGTTTTTTGCCACTCGCTCATATGTCATATAAAGCATCTCCTGAACACAGCAAGACTTGTTTTGGCTTCTTCTATCGATCGCCCCTCAATAACTACGACACCGGAATAATGTGCGCTTATTGCTTTTCCTACTCTATCCCAGTTGATGGTACCGGCCCCTAGCGCGAGATGTTCGTCGGACATGCCATGGTTGTCATGGATATGGATATGGTGCGCCCGGGGGACAAACGGTAGGAAGTCATTCACCTTCCCGAGGGTGTTTGCATGGCCGAAGTCAAAAGTCATGCCGATTCCTTCGATACCTTCCGTCATGCCGATCAGTTCCTCAGGCTGGCGGCAGAGGAACTCTTTTATGCTTATCATGTTTTCAAGACAGGCAAGTACCGAATGTTCAACGGCACATTTCCCGATCTGCCGGAGGGCATCTTTCTGGAGGGTCCAGACTTTCTGGGGCAGAAGTTTTCCCACGGGAGAGAGGTAGCCCGGGTGGATGGTGACCCGGTCGGTGAGTGCCGACGCATGTTCAATGCAGATGCAGATCTGCCGGATCGATTCATGCCAGATCGGGTCGTTAAGAGTGGCAAGGTTCAGGTCACCGTAGGGTGCATGGACCGTAACCCCGAGTTTTGTACTGGCTATCACCTCCCTAATCTTCTTAAAACATGCCGGATTGTCAAGCCGGTAGTTACCGTCTGCAACGATTTCCCATCCGGCATACCCGGCATTCTCAATCTCATACACCCATGCGATATCTTCCCAGACCTTAGCGGATGAGGAGAAGAACGGTCTGAGGCTCATGGATCACGTCCTATCTGCTCGAGAAGTGCGTGGACTGCCTGCGAAAATTCCTGAAGCGAGCCCTCGTTGCTGATATGCAGATCGGCACTTTTCAAAGCGTTTAAAAGGCCCCATTTCTGCTCGCGTTCATCCCGGTTCCTGAGGTTATCGGAGGAGGTGAAATCATCGGATCGGGCGCGGACGGTAATCCGGGCCAGCCGTTTTTCGAACGACGAGTCTATGCTGATAAGAGTAAACCGGGAAAAATGGTGCCGGAGCAACGCAACTTCCGCATCGCCGCGAATGCCATCGATCAGGACAATGGGCGCGGACTGCTTCTGGATCTCCGGGATACAGAGCCGGGCAATCGCATCCATGCCCCCTTCCGTCCGCAAACGGTTCGCCGTTGCCCCGAAATTGGTGTCATTCGGCTCGAGGCCCGCTTTGCTCACCGCTCTCCGGATCATGTCACCCATGACGATGACGGGTATGTCCATCCCAGTCGCAATCTTCGAGAACTCACTTTTGCCGCTTGCGGGAAGCCCGACGATACCTATCACCTTCATGAGTAACCCCTCGTATAGTATTGAATTTCTCCCACCTCACGGGTCCGTATCCGCACTTTTCGTCCCAGCTTGTCAGCAATTTGTTTGATTTCGTCCAGAGTCAGCGGATGATAATCTTCCTGCATCCGGCGCTTTTTAACCCAGTACTCGCCTTCCGTCATATTAGAGGGCATTTCAGCAAGCCGTAAAATCTTATGCTCACCCTGCTGGAGTACAAGGGGTATATTCCCAATCATTTTTGAAATTTCCTGAATGTATTCTTCATTCTCATAAAAAATCGTAATTACTACTTCAAATTCGCCAAGGATATCCTTTGCGTATGCACTCCGACAGAGGGTAAAGGATTTCCGGGCATTTCTCTCATAATTTTTAAAATTGAATGTCTTGTTTGTACCGCTGGAATATCCTTCGAAGCGCGATTTGAAGTCGAGAGCAACTTTATCCACCAGCCGTTCTTCAATCAGCTGGTTCAGAGTTTCAGGAAACATCCCATTAGTCTGGATACCGACAACAAGGCCGATTTTTTTCGAAAAACTGGTAAGCTCGACAAGTGCATCCCGCTGCATGGTAGGTTCGCCTCCAGAGAATACAACGCCACTGATGAATGGTGATGAGGACTGGATCATCTCCTTCACCTCATCAGTATCTCGGTAATCTTCCCCATTGAGAATGCCTTCGTTCTGACAGTAAGAACAGCATATCGGGCAGCCCCGGAAAAAAACAGTACAGACCGCCCTTCCCCGCCAGTCAATTGTCGAGAGGGAGACGAAACCCCCAAAGTTCACCTGAATAGCTGATCACCACGTTGAATATTATCGTACCATAAGGATGAGATTGATTCTTTACATTGTATCGCTCTTCCACAATTAAGCCTGTAATCCTATAATGCTGGTGATAGGAACGCACATGACTATGAAAAAAGGTATTGATCAGAATTTAAAATGGCGGTTAACGATCTTGATCGCACAATAGTCACCGCACATCGTACATCCGTCGGTATCAGCAGGCATCCGTTCGTTCCGGATGGCCTGGGCCCGGGCAGGGTTCATGGCGACAGCGAACTGGCGGGTCCAGTCGAGGTCGCGGCGGGCATGGCCCATCTCGAGGTCGAGGTCACGGGTCTTCTTCAGCTTGATCATATCTCCGACATGGGCAGCAATACGGGAACTCATGACCCCTTCGTAGACTTCCTCCGGTGTCGGGAGGGCAAGGTGTTCTGCAGGAGTGACATAGCAGATGAAGTCCGCGCCAAGGGACGATGAGATGGCTGCGCCGATTGCCGCGACCCGGTCATCATAGCCTGGTGCAATGTCAGTGACAATGGGGCCGAGCATGTAGAATGGCTTGTTGTTCGTGACCCGTTTCATGAGCTGGACATTGGTCGCGATCTCGTCGATCGGCACGTGGCCGGGACCTTCGACAATGACCTGTACGTTCTCATTGTGCGCCTTGTCGGCAAGCTCCGCGTTGATGAGGAGCTCCTGAATACCGGCCCTGTCGGTTGCGTCATGGATGGCGCCGGCGCGCATACCGTTACCCATCGAGAGCGTAACCTCGTGTTCCTTCATGATCTCAAGGAGGTAATCGAACTCAGAATAGAGAGGGTTCTCCTTCTCGTTGTGGAGCATCCATGCAGTCATGAAGGCACCGCCCCGGGAGACGAGCCCGGCGTGACGGCCCTGGTTTTTCAGGCGCTTGACGGTCTCCCAGTTGATGCCGGTGTGGATTGCCATGAAGTTGGTGCCGAGTTTGGCCTGTTCGGCCGTGATACGGAAGAGGTCGTCCTCCTTCATGTTGACGACTGCGCCATCCTTGATCGCAGCTTCAATGAAGGCCTGGTACAGGGGAACGCAGCCAACGGAAAGGCTTGTATTTGCTATTATCTGTTTCCTGATCTCGACGAAATCACCGCCCGTTGACAACTCCATCAGGGTATCGGCACCGGCAAGTTCTGCCCGCTTTGCCTTCTCGATCTCCTGCGGGATATCCACGATATCCGTAGAAGTACCGATGGATGCATTCACCTTGGTCCGGAGGCCTTCGCCGATGCCGCAGATTTTCACTTTACGGTAAGGGGAGACCGGGATCACGATATGCCCGCCGGCAACCCCGCGCCGGACGAAATCTTCCGTGACTCCTTCCTGCGCTGCAACTAATTTCATCTCTTCAGTAATGATACCCTGCTTGGCATCTGCGACAATACTCATACCATACCCGTTGCCGCAAAGACCAGATAAAGGCTTGTTTTTCCAATTCTGGACTAAATCTGGCTTGTTCTGTATACAAGTAAAGTTGAGTTGGAATAAAGAAAACTAATTTGAGTAAATTACATTGTCACGACTTGTGATTTTATAATTCTTTAATCCAATCATAAGATAAATCGGCAAAGGTCTCAGATGAACGATAATGAATTGCTTGATGTAACCGTGAAGGAAGCATCGCATGACGACGCAGGAAAAGGCATCGCGCGCTTGAGCATTGAGGTAATGAAAGACCTTGGTCTTGTCTCTGGCGATATTATAGAGATCATGGGAAAGAAGAGAGCAGCCGCGATCATCTGGCCGGGATTTGCGCAGGACACCGGTTCCAGAATTCTGCGTATTGATGGTAACATCCGTGGTAATGTGGGAACCGGGATTGATGAGAAGGTACAAATCCACAAATCGGAAGCAGATTACGCAAAGAAAATTGTCCTTCAACCGACGCATCACATACACCTTGTTGGTGGCGAACAGTATCTCTCCCGTCACCTCCGAGGTCACCCGGTAATCGAAGGTCAAACAATCCGGATAGATGTTATTGGCAATTCAATAATTCTGGTAGTTGCAAAAGTCGATCCAAAAGGTATTGTCATTGTTACAGATGAAACTGAGATTGAGCTCAAGGAAGAACCATATCACTCTGAAGAAAGAAAGCAGGAAGCTACCGATGTCCATTATGAGGATATTGGCGGTCTTGGCCGAGAACTTCAGCTCGTCCGCGAGATGATCGAACTTCCATTACGTCATCCGGAAATTTTTGAGAAATTGGGGATTCAACCACCAAAAGGGGTATTATTTTACGGGCCCCCTGGAACGGGCAAGACCTTAATTGCAAAAGCGGTTGCAGATGAAGTTGATGCGCATTTCATCTCTATTTCAGGACCTGAGATCGTAAGTAAATTTTATGGGGATAGTGAGAAAGCATTACGAGATAAATTTCATGATGCTGAAGAATATGCACCATCTATCATCTTCATTGATGAAATTGATGCGGTCGCTCCAAAACGTGAAGAAGTGCACGGAGAGGTTGAGCGTCGTATTGTCGCACAACTTCTTGCACTTATGGATGGCTTGACCAGGCGTGGTCAGGTTATTGTTATTGCAGCAACGAATCTTCCAAATTCCATTGACCCGGCATTACGTCGTGGAGGCAGGTTCGATCGTGAGATTGAAATTAGTATACCCGATAAAAAAGGTCGCCTTGAAATCTTTCAGATTCATACCCGGGGTGTCCCCCTCGATGATGACATCGACCTGGAATATTTTGCTGAGACAACATTCGGCTTTGTTGGAGCGGATATCGCGCTTCTGGTAAAAGAAGCGGCAATGAATGCAATCCGGAAGATTATTCCTCTCATTGATATTAACAAGGAAATCCCGGACGAGGTTATCGACCAGTTGAAGCTTACGAAAAGTGACTTTGATGCCGCACGAAAAGTTGTCCAGCCCAGTGCCTTGCGGGAAGTACTCATCGAAATTCCTGAGGTCCTTTGGAAAAATATCGGGGGTCTTGATGAGATAAAGGAAGTACTTATCCAGAATATTGAAGGAAGAATGAGGTTTCCTAAAATTTTTGAAAAATTACATTACAAGCCTCCCAAAGGTATCTTGCTTTTCGGCCCTCCTGGTACTGGAAAAACATTACTGGTTAAAGGTATTGCGAGCAAGCGCCAGCTTAATTTTATCTCGATAAAAGGGCCGGAACTGCTTTCAAAGGGGGTTGGTGATTCCGAAAAACATGTTCGGGAAGCGTTCCGGAAAGCTCGTCAATCTGCACCATGTATTCTTTTCTTTGATGAAATAGATGCCCTGTTACCGATGAGAGGATCGATCAGCGATTCTACGCATGTCACTGAAAGTGTTATGAGTCAGTTCCTGACCGAACTGGATGGTATTGAAGAATTAAAAGAGGTATTTGTTATTGGTGCAACGAATCGCCCCGATTTGCTTGATCCGGCCCTCCTCCGCCCTGGGCGGCTCGAGAAACATCTGTATATTCCCCCTCCCGATGAAGCTGCAAGAAAAGCAATCCTTACTGTCTATCTCGAGGATCTGAAGGGATTTCTCGACCCGGATATACAGATTGATAATTTGGTAAAGAAGACCCGCTTCTTTGTGGGGGCCGATCTTGAAGCGCTCGTGCGTGAGGTAAAGGGGCTTATCATTGACGAACTGAACCGAAACGAGGATTCTGGCAAAGAAGATAAAATCCCGGAGAGTTCTATAAAAATTACCCAACAGCATTTCGATACAGTGCTTGATACGATGAAAGGATCACTTGATGGTGCGGATTTTGAGCGGTACGAGCAGAAGTCCTGGGACCTCCTGTACGGAAAAGGTAAACGCGATATCCTGTACCAGGCAGTAAACCTTGTCAACCAGATTGATTACCTGAAAGGAAAATTCATTATCGATGACAAGATATCCAGGAGTGCCGATGAACTCAGGGATATTGTCTACTGGCAGAGAAAATCTTTCGATTCTATTCAGAATCGCACGGATGAACTCCGGCAGGTGCTTGAGACTTTTATTAAAAAGAATCCGGCGCTCTGATCCTCTTTCCTCTTTTCAGAGAAACTTTTTTCAAGAGATTTCTCTATATCAGAGGGCAATTTTTGTATATAACAAACCAACATTTTATATATTGATTTATACTAACTTATGGTAAATCACATTGGGGGACAACCAGCACCATGAATTTCAACAATTTCACCGTCAAATCGCAGGAAGCCGTAGCGAAAGCAACGGAACTTGCAATGGCAAAACAGAACCAGGCCATCGAGACTTCCCATCTCCTGAAAGGGATGCTGATGGCTGACGAGAATGTCATCCCGTACCTCCTGAAGAAAGTGAACGTGAACCTCGATGTTTTCCTTCCTGAACTCGACCGGATTATCGATGCTTTGCCCGTTGTCAGCGGCGGTGGGAAGCAGTACCTCTCCGGTGATGCCACAAAAGCCCTGCAGAAAGCCGTCGCGCTTTCTCAGGAATCCCATGATGAATTTGTCTCCCTGGAGAACCTGCTCCTGGGAATCCTTTCAGTGAACGATAAGACCTCGCGGCTGCTGAAAGAGCACGGGGTTACGGAAAAAGACCTGAAGACCGCCATTACCCAGTTAAGGAAAGGTGCGACCGTGAACAACCAGAATGCAGAAGAAACCTACAATGCCCTTGAAAAATATGCCCGGAACCTGAATGATCTTGCCCGCACAGGGAAACTCGATCCGGTGATCGGCCGCGACGAGGAGATCCGAAGGGTGCTGCAGATCCTTTCCCGGAGAACGAAAAACAATCCGATCCTGATCGGGGAGCCTGGCGTGGGAAAGACGGCTATTGCCGAAGGACTCGCCCACCGGATCATTGACGGGGATGTCCCGGAAAATCTGAAGACCAAGCAGATCTTTTCCCTCGATATGGGAGCCCTAATTGCCGGGGCCAAGTTTAAGGGGGAATTCGAGGAGCGGTTAAAAAGTGTGATCAAGGAAGTGATTGGCTCCGAGGGGGAAATTGTCCTGTTCATCGATGAGATCCATACCCTGGTCGGGGCCGGCGCAAGCGAGGGGGCGATGGACGCCGCCAATATTCTCAAGCCCGCACTCTCCCGGGGAGAACTGCATGTCATCGGCGCAACAACCCTGAAGGAATACCAGAAATATTTCGAGAAGGACAAGGCGCTCGAGCGGCGGTTCCAGCCGGTCATGGTCAATGAACCGGACACGCTGGATGCCATTTCCATCCTCCGGGGAATCAAGGAGAAGTACGAAACCCACCACCATGTACGGATCAAGGACGAAGCGATCATTGCCGCTGTTGAACTCTCCCAGCGCTATATCTCCGACCGGTTCCTCCCTGACAAGGCGATCGACCTGATCGACGAGGCTGCCTCGAAGCTCAGGCTCGAGATAAACTCGAAACCGGAAGAACTGGAGATTATCGAGCGGAAAATCCGACAGCTGGAGATTGAGCGGGAAGCCATCAAGCGGGAAAAGGACCAGGGAAAACTGAAGGGTCTGAACGAGGAGATTGCGAACCAGACCGAGGAACGGGACCGGCTGCAGGCAAAGTGGCAGGCAGAAAAAGATCTTGTTGACCAGATCCAGGTGCGGAAAACTGAGATCGAGAACCTGAAATTCGAGGCCGAAGGTGCTGAGCGCAAGGGCGACCTCGGTAAGGTTGCAGAGATCCGCTATGGCCGTATCCCGGAGGCCGAAAAGACCATCGAGGCATTCAAAGGAAAACTGACCGTGCTGCAGAAGGATTCCGCGATGGTGAACGAGGAGGTGGATGCCGAGGAGATTGCCGAAGTGGTCTCGCGCTGGACCGGTATCCCTGTGAGCCGGATGCTGCAGAGCGAGAAACAGAAACTGCTCAGCCTTGAAGATGAACTGCACAAGCGGGTCGTAGGCCAGGCCGAGGCCATCGAAGCAGTTTCCAATGCAATCCGCCGAAGCCGTGCCGGGCTGCAGGACACCAACCGCCCGATCGGGTCGTTCATCTTCCGCGGCACGACCGGTGTAGGAAAGACGGAGCTGGCAAAAGCCCTGGCGGAATTCCTGTTCAACAACGAGAACAGCATGGTGCGGATCGATATGTCGGAATACCAGGAACGACATACCGTCTCCCGGCTGGTCGGGGCGCCCCCGGGCTACGTGGGCTACGAAGAGAGCGGGCAGCTGACCGAAGCGGTCCGGCGAAAGCCCTATTCCGTGGTATTGCTGGACGAGATTGAGAAAGCCCATCCGGACGTGTTCAACATCCTGCTGCAGGTCCTGGACGATGGCCGCCTGACCGACAACAAGGGCCGAACGGTGGATTTCAAGAATACCATCATTATCATGACCTCGAACATCGGGTCCCACATCATCCAGGAGAACCTGGAGCATGTTACCGACAAAAACCGGGACGAAGTATTCGACCGCACCAAGGAAGAGGTGTTCGAACTGCTCAAGAAGACCATCCGTCCCGAGTTCCTCAACCGGATTGACGAGATCATCATGTTCCGGCCGCTTACCCGGGATGAAATCCAGAAAGTTGTCGGGCTTCAGCTGGAGAACGTACAGAAAATGCTCGGGAAGAGCGATATCCGGCTTAAGACAACAAAGAAAGCCATCCAGCTCATCGCCACCCTGGGCTTTGACCCGCAATTCGGTGCACGGCCGATCAAAAGGGTGATCCAGAAGAATCTGCTCAATGTATTGTCAAAGATGATGCTGGAAGGAAACGTGAACAAGGACAAGGAGATTGTGGTGGACGAGAAAGACGGAAAACTGGTGTTCAGGAACAGCTGAGCCTGAACCTGCAAGAAATCCGCGACCCGGAAAGATAATAATCCTGATAAACATCGCCAACAAACGACTACTCACCTCCGGGTATCCGGCCGGATATCTGACGGGTACCTGCACTTGGAGAGCAGAAGATGGGGGAACGACATGAGACTTGCGGATTTCCTTGTTAATGAAGGGACAGACAAAAATCTGGCCGAATTGATCCTATTTCTGGGGAAACAGGCGCTGGTTGTGAAAAAAGGATTCCTTGGTACATCCGGAAATCCACCTGCCGGTGAAAAGACCCGGAACGTATATGGGGAAGAGCAGATGCCTCTTGACAAGTTCGCCGACAGCGTGTTTATTGAAGGTCTTAAGAAGTCGCGACTTGCCCGCTCTGTTGCAACTGAGGAGCAGGAACAGGTCATCGGGATAGAGAATCCGAAGAACAATTTCGGCGTTGTATGCGATCCACTGGACGGCTCCTCCCTCATCGATGTGAACCTGTGTATCGGGACTATCATCGGTATTTATCCGGGTCATATCCTTGACAAGGGCTCGCACCTTGTTGCCGCACTCTATATCCTGTACGGGCCCCTGACAACCCTGACGTATACCACCGGTAAGGGTGTCCATGAATTCGTTCTGGATGATGAGGGTGAATTCGTCCTGCGGCACCGGGATCTCCGGATCCCGGAGGGGAAGATCTATGCTCCCGGTGCATTGAGAAAGGACTACCTCCCGGCCCATGCACGCTGGATAGCGCACCTCGAACAGTCGGGGTACAAACTCCGTTTCAGCGGCTGTTTTGTTGCCGATGTGCACCAGATCCTCCACAAGGGGGGCGTATTCACGTACCCCGGGATCAAAGGAAAGGAAAAGGGAAAACTGCGCCTGCTCTATGAAGCGAACCCCATGGGAAAGATCATCCACGAAGCCGGCGGTGCGGCGAGTAATGGAAAAAGTGACATTCTTGAGATGCAACCGGAAGCAATCGATCAGGTCACTCCTATCTATATTGGTGGTAAAAATGAGATCGCCTTAATTAAAAAATTTATGCGTGAAGGGTGAATATACTCAAGACGAGCGAGTGATGATGGAATGAAAGAGAAAACATATGGTCCGATCTCCGGCTCGGCTATCCTGAAAGGGATTGCCGGCCACAATGCTATCGTCATGGCAGCGAATGTCCGGATCGCTACCGTGGCGCAGGGCATCTTCCAGGCTGCGAAAGATACGGATTCCGTAGTATTCATGGAACTTGCCCGGTCCGAGTGCGACCTGAAAGGCGGCTATACCGGCATGACGCCTTCGGATTTCTCGGAGAAGATGCGGAAGGCAGCACAGGAAGTGCAGTTCGGCACGTGGGCGCTCCATGCCGACCATATCACAGTCAAGAAGGGGGATGCGGCAGAGATTGAAGGGACGAAACAGTTGATCGATGCTCAGGTCAGTGCCGGCTACACCTCCTTTGCCATCGATGCCTCCCATATCTTCAACTTCGAAGGTAAGAATGTCCGCGAGGAGCTTGCAGAGAACATCCGGGTTACTACGGATCTCGCATGCCATATCAAAAGCAAGATGAATAACAAAGACTTCGGACTCGAAGTGGAAGTGGGGGAGATCGGGCGGAAAGACACCGAGGGCCTTATCCTCACCAAGCCTGCAGAAGCTGTCGAGTTCATCAAAGCCCTCAATGAAAACGGGGTATTCCCGGATGTCCTTGCCATTGCAAACGGGAGCACCCACGGGCATACGTACGATACGAATGGGAATGTGGTCGCGCAGCTCTCGATCGATATCCCCCAGACACAGGCAATTGCAAAAGCCCTGCGGGACAACCACCTGGATGTCGGTATCGCCCAGCACGGCATCACCGGCACGCCCCGGGATCTGATCAACCTCCATTTCCCGAAGGGGGACATCATCAAGGGCAATGTCGGCACCTTCTGGCAGGATGTAGTGTTCGAGATCCTGAAAGTCTTTGAACCCGCCCTTTACCGGAATATCCAGGACTGGACCCTCGAAAAATACCGGCCACTGAACCCCGGGAAGAAGGATAGTCTGGTCTTCGACGGCAACTGCAAATTTGCCATAAAGGAATTTTATAAGGATATCTATTCCGTGGACGAGGAGACGAACCATGCGATACGGGCACGGGCTTATGCCGAGAGCCTTGTCTTCTTCCGGGCATTTGGTGCCTATAAGACCGCCTTGCTCATTAAAAAAAGTGCGGGTAAAAAAACACCGTAATCTTTTAGTATCACGGGGCTATCTCATACTGTGAGACTGTATGCCCAAGACCACCATTTCTGTGATTAAGGCGGATGTGGGCAGTTTTCCCGGACACTCCCGCACCCATCCGAAACTCCTTGAGAAAGCAGCAAAACTCCTCAGAGACGAGGAGGGAAAGATCCTGGTCGATTCGTTCGTTACGCATTGCGGCGACGACCTTGAACTGATCATGACCCATACCCACGGCATGGACAACGAGAAGATCCACAAACTCGCATGGGACATCTTCATGGAGTGCACGAAGATCGCAAAAGGGCTGAAACTGTACGGTGCCGGCCAGGACATGCTTGCCACGGCATTCTCCGGCAATGTTAAAGGTATGGGCCCCGGTGTTGCCGAGATGGAGTTTGAGGAGCGGGCATCCGACCCTGTGCTGGTGTTCATGGCGGACAAGACCGAGCCCGGTGCATGGAATTTTTTCCTGTACAAGATCTTCGCTGACCCGTTCAATACGCCGGGCCTTGTAATCGACCCGTCCATGCACCAGGGATTCACCTTCGAAGTGCATGACCTTTTCAAAAAGCGGAAGATCACATTCAACTGCCCGGAGGAGACCTACAACCTGCTTGCCTATATAGGGGCACCTTCGCGGTACGTTATCAAGCATGTGTTCAAACGCGGCGGCGATATTGCTGCCTCGACAAGCACCCAGCGCCTGGGTCTCCTGGCAGGACGGTACGTGGGAAAAGACGACCCGGTCATGATCGTCCGGTCCCAGAGCGGCTTTCCTGCCGTCGGGGAGATCCTTGATCCGTTCTGCATCCCGGTCCTTGTCGCCGGCTGGATGCGGGGGTCCCACCACGGCCCGCTGATGCCAGTCGGTCTCTGCGATGCGAACTGCACCCGCTTCGACGGGCCACCCCGCGTCATCTGTTTCGGCTTCCAGATCTGTAATGGTAAACTGATTGGCCCTGCCGACATGTTCGACGACCCGGCGTTCGACCGCGTCAGGAGCCGGTGCAACGAGCTGGCCGACACGATCCGGGCCCAGGGGCCGTTCGAGCCCCATCGTCTCTCGCTAGAGGAGATGGAATATACGACGCTTCCTACGGTGGAAAAGGCTCTTGCAGACCGATGGGAAGATCTCCCGAAGGAATAATCTCTCTCAATTTTTCTCTGGATTTTAGATTTCCACACCATACCATAATGAGTGTAACTTCCTCTCACTCCGGGCGGGATATATCCCAAGGGGCCTCCACGACTCCCATGGTTTCACTTCGGGCGGAGCCATAGCGTTCCTTCGGGACGTGAGGTTATTTCAGACAAGGGGCAAGCTTTAATTATCTTACATCCCAAATTAGGGCAGATGGTTAACGGAATTGTTTTGCCGATAAAAAAAGTGTTTGCGCTCGTGGATTCCAAAATATCAGTCGAGATAAAGGATGAGGGACGCAAACTCCAGGGGCGCCTTGTTGCCGTAGACGAATATCTCAATATCCACATGGATGAGACGATCGAGTTTATCGATAACCAGAGGGGCAGGAGCCTTGGAACCGTTGTGATCCGGGGCAACAACATCCTCACGATTGCACCGGTTATCTGAATATAAAGGTGGAAGAACGTGGCAAAGGACGCAGCAAAGAAACTGGCAAAGGATACCGTGAAGGAAGCGGCGAAGAAGCCGGCAAAGGATACCGTGAGGGAAGCGGCGAAGAAGCC
>Ga0182027_10001898_pt1 | contig 34168 bp, 25 predicted proteins | sample 712E1DmetaG_FD_121300 | JGI IMG/M metagenome (GOLD analysis project Ga0182027, IMG submission 121300) | Permafrost microbial communities from Stordalen Mire, Sweden - 712E1D metaG (Illumina Assembly) | ecosystem: Environmental > Terrestrial > Soil > Wetlands > Permafrost | place: Sweden...
CGGCGAGTTGGAAGACTTCAGGACCAGGTACCGATACCACAAGCACGCCAACGCGCAGTTCGAACCGGGCCAGGTCATAGAGGGCTTCATCGGCCTGGATGGCGGTTCCACTTCCACCAAGGCCGTGCTGGTCTCGAAGGACAAGAGCCGCAGCGTGCTGCTGAAGTCGTACGGGCTCTCGAAGGGCAATCCCATCGAGGACACCATCGAGATCCTGGGCCAGCTCGAGAGCCAGGTAGCGGAACAGGGCGCCAGCCTCAAGGTGCTCGGCGTGGGAACAACCGGCTACGCCAAAGACATTCTGAAGGACGTAGTGGGCGCGGACGCCGCGATCGTCGAGACCGTCTCCCACACCGAGGCCGGCCTGCACTTCTACAAAGACGTCGACGTCATCTGCGACGTGGGCGGGCAGGACATCAAGATCATCATCCTCAAGAACGGCCGCGTGAAGGACTTCAAGCTGAACACCCAGTGCTCGGCGGGCAACGGCTACTTCCTGCAATCCACCGCGCAAGGGTTCGGCTATCCGGTCGAGCAGTTCGCCGACGTGGCCTTCGGCGCCCAGAGCTTCCCGTCGTTCGGCTACGGCTGCGCCGTGTTCATGCAGTCCGACATCGTCGACTTCCAGCGCCAGGGCTGGAAGGCGGAAGAGATCATGGCCGGGCTCTGCAACGTGCTGCCGAAAAACATCTGGCTCTACGTTTCGCAGATCCCGAACCTGTCGGCCATCGGCACGCGCTTCCTCCTCCAGGGCGGCACGCAGTACAACCTGGCGGCCGTGAAGACACAGGTGGATTTCATCGAGTCGCGGTTCAAGGGAAAAGACACGCGGCCCGAGGTGATCGTTCACAAGTACTGCGGCGAGGCGGGCGCGATCGGTGCGGCCCTCGAAGCGGGAAGGCTCTTCGACCGCGGCCGTCAGACCAGCTTCATCGGCATGGACGCGGTGCGCGCCATCAGTTACAAAACTACGCGCAGCGAGGAGACCCGCTGTTACTTCTGCAAGAATAACTGCCTGCGCACGTTTGTCGATGTAAAGACGCCGATGCTCACCGCCATTCAGTCGGTGAACTCGAAGGTGCCGCTCGAATCCGGCTCCCAGCGCCTGATCATCGCCACCTGCGAAAAGGGGACGGTCGAGGACGTCGATCACATGCGCGCCATCAAGGGCGAAATCGACCGCATCAAGGACGCCAACCCGAATTTCGCCGATATCGCCGCGCGCGCCGCCTTCCGCGTTCCCAACCCGCCCAACGTCTCCGATCCGCCTTCGCGGTTCCTGCTGACGCCGGCGCAGAAGAAGCGCGCCGAGCTGCTCAAGAAGCGCGGCAAGATCCGCATCGGCATGCCGCGCGTGCTGAACATGTACTCCTCGGCCCCGTTGTTCACCGGCTATTTCGCCTCGCTCGGCGTGCAGCCGCAGAACATGGTGTTCTCCGATTTCACCACCGAAGAGCTATACAAGGAAGGCGCCAAGCGTGGCGCGATCGATCCCTGCTTCCCCTCGAAGCTCGGTATCCCCCACGTACACAACCTGCTCCACACGCACCACGCCAAGAAGCCGCTCGACTATATCTTCTTCCCCGTGATCGACGACCTGACCAGCGACCTGAAGTGCGCCGCGGCGCACCGCTCCTGCCCGACCGTGGCCTCGACCCCGGAGGCAGTGAAAGCGGCGTTCACTAAGGAGGGCGACGTTTTCAAAGAGAAGGGCGTCATTTACCTCGACACGTTCGTGAACTTGGCGACCCCGGCGCTGTTCGAGCGGCAGATGTTCGAAGAGTTCAAGGATATCTTCGGCCTCTCGCCCGAGGAGAACGCGCGCGCCGTGGAGCAAGGCTACAAGACCCTCGCCGACTTCAGCCGCAACCTGCGCAAGCAGGCGCGCGAGGTGCTCGACCAACTGGAGCGCGAGGACCGCATCGGCGTGGTCATGCTGGGCCGGCCCTATCACAACGACCCGGGCATCAACCATGAAATCCTCGAAGAATTCCAGAAAATCGGCTATCCGGTCTTCACCCAGGACTCACTCCCGATCGATGAGGACTTACTCGAACGGCTCTTCGGCGAGGAAGTCCGCGCCGGCGACATTCCAGACGCCATGGCCGTCACCGACGTGTGGAAGAATTCCTACAGCGAGAACACGTCCCGCAAGGTGTGGGCGGCCAAGTATGTGGCCCGCCATCCGAACCTCGTGGCGCTCGAGCTGTCGAACTTCAAGTGCGGCCACGACGCGCCGATATACACCGTGGTCGAAGAAATCGTCGAGCACTCCGGCACGCCCTATTTCTGCTTCAAGGATATCGACGAGAACAAGCCCTCCGGCTCCATCAAGATTCGCGTGGAGACCATCGCTTACTTCCTCAGCCGGTACCGCGAAGACCTGGCGGATGCCAAAAGCAAGAAGACCGACATCGAACGCCAGCTCGCCGAGTTCGAGGCCCGCATCCGCCGCGAAGCCCTGCGCAAGCGGCTCGAGCAGATCAACAACGACGATCGCGTCACCCGCGCCTTCGAAGGCGGCCACCTCCCCAAGATCGACGTGGAGCTCGCGACCCTGGCCAACAGCCGCCCCGCCGCTTAGCATTGGCTCAGACGCTACGACATGCTGACGCCGGCACTGGAGAGCGTGCTAAAGATGATTGCCGACGGGTCGAGCGAGCTGTTTTGTGCCGCGCTGGTCTGGTAGGCCGCCAGGATTTGACTCCACGGGTCCGTGTTGCTCGGTCCGCTGGCTGTCGAGGCGCTGCCTGTGCTGCTGCTGGTGCTGGAGTCGCTGCCTGAAGCAGCAGAGGCGGCCTGAGAGTGATGATGATGGTGGTGATGGCCACCCACCCCCTGCCCACCACCCATCGCCTGTGCCAGATCCTGACTGTTGGGGAGTTGGCCGCTCGTGGAGGCGTTCTTGAAGTCTGTCGAAAGCTGGTTGAGTTGACTCGCCTCTGTCGGATTACCGTCCGACTGGGCAGTCTGGGCAGCGGTTTGCAGATTCGTGGCGATCTGCTGGGTGACTTGCTGGTACTGGGTCGGGTTCGATTGTTGAAGCTGCTGGAGCGTGCTCAGCAGTTGGGCGGTTGGCGAAAGCCTGCTGCTGTCTGACCCCTTCGCGACCGACGACGTGCCGACCTTGCTCAGACTGCTATTGGTCGTCGATCCCGCGCTGTTGATGGCGCTGTTGACGATCGATTGCAGATAGTTGCTGGAAAGGTTGTTTATGGCGCTGGTGCTCATGCCGTTCTTTAGGCATTCTCGTGGCCGTTCCGGAGCCGGGCTAAGCCATTGAAGACACCCCACCGGCCGCCGCCGACACCTGTCAGATTCCCGATAGAGCGACGACTCCTTGCCACCCCCGCCGCTCCGGGCGCGTGACCAATGGCGTTCTCGGCGCCACCATCCTGGTCTCACCGCCATTGCTCGCCGATGTGCCCTACACCCTGTTGAAGGGAGCCGTCTACATCCATCCGACGTTCGCCGAGGGGCTTTTCTTCCTGCTGGACGACGTGAAGCCTGCATGACGCGGCAAGGTAAAATATGGGTCATGCGAGTGTTGACGGTTTTTCTGATCGGACTGGGCGTTCTCGCCGCGACCGAGAGCAGCCGCTTTGAGCCTCTCGAAAAGTGGAAGGCGGCCGTGCTGGCCGGCGACCAGATGGGCCTCCGGGCTCTCTATGTTTCCGGATCCGGCGCGTTCGCGCAGACTCCCGACGGCCGGACCGACGATCCGGCAGCCGAGGAGTCCGCGTTCTGGTCCGGCCTCAAGGCTCAGGGCCTGATAGGGATCAACCCCAAAATCCTCCAGCAGCAGGCGACTGCGGACTCCATGCGGCAGGTGCTCCGCGTCGAGCTGGCATTCCGTCCCGGCAGCGCGCTCGAGAAGGGCCTCGTTTCCGCCCACCTGGTTTGGGTGCTCCGCGACGGCGTGTGGCGCATCATCGTGACGGGACGCAGCGAGCTGCGGCCCCTTCCCGCGATCCAGCTTCCGCAGCCCTCCAAGCCCAACACCAGCCTCTATCCCGACCCGGCGGAGGCTCCGGCCGAGTTGAAGGCCGCGCTCGCGGCTGCTAAGGCGGATCACAAGCGCGTGCTCGTGATTTTCGGCGCCAACTGGTGCTACGACTGTCACGTTCTCGACGCCACGCTGCGCTCCCGCGAGGTTGCGCCGCTGGTGGCTGCGAACTACCACGTCCTCCACATCAACGTCGGCGACCACGACAGCAACGGCGATCTGGCCGAGCGATTCCAGGTGCCGCTCAAGAAGGGGATTCCGGGCCTCGCCGTTCTCGACGGCGACGGCCACGTCATCACCAGCCTGAAGAACGGAGAATTCGAGTCCGCCGCCAAGATCGGCATGAGCGACGTGACCGGCTTCCTCGAACGCTGGAAAGCCGCTCACGGCTCATAGAGCGTCAGTCGCGGCGGCCAGACATCGGGCTCCACTACCCACGCGGTCCGGTCAGCGTAATAGCGGATCAGTTTCTCGTCTTCGATCGGCCCCAGGTCGAGCGCCCAAACCACGCGCGCGCCGTCTATATCCGCGGCATTCTGCATCCACGTGCGGAACCGGTGCCTTGGCCCGTATCGTACGAACACCAGTTGCCTGCCCGCCGCTTCAGCCAGTTGCTGGTTGATCTGGATTCGCCCTTCCGGATCGCCCCAATTGACGTAGTCCCAGGTCTCATACCGGCCCAGACCCTCGAGCAGCCGCGGGCTTCCCGTGGCGTGGAGTCCGTACCAAAGCCCGAAATGCCCGGCGCATAGCAGAAGGATCAACCCGGCCGCCTGCCTGCCCAGCCGCTCCAGTCCCTTCACCACCATCAGGAGACACAGACAGGTGATCGCCGCCACGTAATGCGGGTGAAAGTACGGGTCGAAATTGGTGCCCAAAGCGTAACCGGCCAGGCAAAGCAGCACCCACGCGAAGCGATACTCGCGCAGGCTCGCCAGAAACGCCGGAAGCGCCAGGTAGAGCACCGGAAAAAAGAAAAAGCGGTAGTAACGGACGCTATTGCCGAGCAGTCCCAGGTAGCTTCCCAGGGTCAACGGCTCGTCCCCGTGGATCGTGGTCTGCGCGCGATAGTCCTGTTCCTGCTCCATGGTCAGCGGCCGATGCGGTACCGGATTCGGCTGAAACGTGAACGTTTGCGGGATGCCGTATTGGTAGCGGCTCAGCATGTAAGGCAGCGTGGTCCAACTCCCTGTGACCGCCTTGTTATGGAACAGGATCAAAGGGGCCGCCGCCGACGCGACCAGCGCGGCGATCGCCGCCGCCCGCAGCAGACGGCGCCATTGGCCGAGCGCCGGCAGGAAGAATAGAATCACTCCCAGAACCAGAAAAATGGATTCGAACGGTCGGGTGATGGCTTGCAGAGCGATGCCGGCCCCCAGCAGCACCGCGTCTCGGGTCCGCCAGCCCGCCCGCAGGCGCGGCAAAGCCCCAAACACCAGACAGCCGGAACAGGCCGCCACCGCGCCCCCCCAGTAGCTGTTCATCCACTGGCTCAGCGGGCCGAACTGGAACACCGCCAGCAGCCCTCCCGCGAACGCCCATGTCGGCGAGACCCACGCCCGCAGCATCCAGTAGCACAGCGCGCACATCGCCGCCACCGAAAGAATCACGCCGGCCCAGGGCAGGCCGGTCGCCACCTGCCCCAAAGCCAGCGCCAGACCCTGTCCGAGCGGATAGATGGAACTGTACGTGGGCTCCTGTAGCGTGAATACCCCTTCGAAGAACCGGTGAAAGGCGTGCGGCGGATTCGCCAGCCGGAAATGCGCCAGCGTGTCGCCCAGAAGGATGTAGCTGAAGTCGTCGGCGCCGCTCGGCGTCGGCACTGGATGCGTCGCGAGCAGCGCCAGCCGCAACGCGATTGGGAGAGCCGCCAGCGTCGCCATGGCCCATCCCGGCCTCGCCGCCAGCCTCCGCACCAGGGGCTCGACCCGGCTTCGCCCCAGCACCAGCGCCACCAGCAGCGCGGCCACCGCCAGTTCCACGAAATCGCTTCCGCCGAAGCCGATCGGATTGTACAGCGGGCCGCCCACCTCTGACCGGATATCACGTCCGGTGCCCGCCGCGCAATGTGCGAGGAGTGTGCTACGATGCAGATGCGTTCGCGCAGCCGCGGAGAGGTGGCTGAGTGGTCGAAAGCAGCGGTTTGCTAAACCGTCGTAGGGGCCTAAACCTCTACCGGGGGTTCGAATCCCCCCCTCTCCGCCAGTCCTTTGCTTTCAGTGGCATAAAGAGACGGTTACCGTAGCGGTTACCGAATCGCGGGCTCTCCCGAGAACACAGCATTAAACGATTTCGGGAGGAAGCCAGTATGGCCAACCGCAGGGTAAGCCTGATGATTCGTATCATTGACGGCGGGAAACGCCCGTTCGTGAAGCCGGTGTACGCGACGAACGGACGGATCAGACCGCTGTATGCTCTGGTTGACGGTGTGCCGCAGCGCCGTCCGGAAGGGACGTACTACCCACGCTGGTCAGATGGAGAGCGGCGCGTGTGGGAACCGGCCGGCGTTGATCCCTACGCGGCTCTCGATCGAAAGCGCTCTACGGGCTTTTCGAATGCCGTCCGCCCTACCACGTCTCCACGGCGAGGACTGCAGGCGGGCCGGGGTGGTCTTCGATGAGGTGGGTTCCGATCACGGCTTCGAGGTTGAGGCGGTCCCAGCCCTTGGGCGCTTTGGACAGCAGGGCGTCAAGGTAGACCGGGTTGTAGAGGACTTCGCTGGCTGCTTCGGTGCCTTTGTCCAGGATGCCGGCGACGATGATGACGGGCTGGCCGGTTATGCTGTCGTGGATGCGGGCGACGATGGCGTAGTCGGTCACCAGGTTGCGATAGGTCGAATTGTCGGCGATCCCCCAGGTCGCCTGCTTCGGGTTTTTGCGATCAATGACCCGCAGGACACCGTCCCTGACCTGAAATCCGAAGCGGAGCTTCTCCGTGATGCGTAGGGTCCAGACATTGTCGAATGCCCCGATCAGAACGATGGGACCTTCGCGGAGCTGGGCGAAGCTGGTCTCCGAGGCGGGCAGGACGCGGAAGGCGCCGTGCCGGGCGACCAGCGGGACGATGGTGCGGGCCAGGGTGAGCACGTCGGATAAGACCAGACGGCCGGCGAGGCGGATCGGCGCGTCCCGCGAAAGGGCTTGCTGCTGCGCGGCGGCCGCGGCGGGCTCACCCAGGCAGTAAGTAACCGTGCTGGGGCTGGAGACGACGGGCTCCCAGAAACGGTCGATATTCGAGGGCGGAGGCGTGGGACGATAGCGGCCGATGGCGACTCCGATGAGCCCGGCGAGAATGACCGCCGCGGCGGAGCGGAACCAGAAGCGGCTGCGGCTGGCGGAGCGCGCGGGCGGAGCCGCGGCGGCGGGCGGACGAGGCTCGGGCACGGTCTGGTGCATCTCCACGTGCGCCACCGGCTCGGGGGCTGGCGATTCGGGCTCGCGGAAGGCGGGAACATAGGAACCCGAAGATAGCTCGATGACGAGTTCGCCTGCGTGCGCGGGATCGTAGTAATACTGGATGAGGCGCTTGCGGACCTCCCCGGCGGCGATGCGGACGACGGGGTCGGCATTCGCGTCATAGTCGGGCTTGCGCCCGAAGGCCTCGATGCCGATGGTGCGTTCCTTGAGCTCCGCCGCGTTGCCCCGGAGGGTCTGCTCGACGGTGTAGGAGAGCAGAGTCGGGTAGCGCTTGCTGTTGGTGAACAACGGATGGGCCAGCAGGCGCTGCAACTGGGCCCGCACCGCCGCCGCGTTGGAGGCAGAGCCGCGGGCCTCTCTCGCAGTCTGGGGTGGCGGCAGCATTGATGAAAACGGCTTCAGGCGCCGGGACCTGAAGCCCGACACCCGACCGTATTATACGTCCCGGGATTGGCGTGTGCTCGGGGCCGGGTAAGCGCGTCAGGCGCGGGCACTTAGAACCCGGTGGCGGCGGCCCGGCAGCGGCGCGGCGGCTTCGATACGCGATAGTCCTTTAAGGGGCGCGCAGGAGCGCGTAGAGTAGTTCTCAGCCCGGAGTGTGAGGCACCCATGCGGAATGTGAAGCTCTTTGCCCTCGCCAGGATCGGCGCAACGATCGGGATTCTGGCGTCGGCGGCGGCCGGAGGCCAGGTTCAGACGCCTGCGGACTGGAACGGATCGGTACGTGACGACTCGGGCCGGCCTGCGCCGAAAGCCGAGCTGGTATTGCAGGGGAACGGCAACCGTTACTCGGTGGCCGCAACCGACAGCGGAAGCTTCCATTTCGGCGCGCCGGCGCGGGGCTCATACCAGCTGACGGTGGGCTTCGGAGGGCGGTTGTTCCGCATGGCGGCTCCGGTCGCGATGCCGCTTGAGGGCGCTTCGAAAGTCACGCTGCTGGCCGATGGGTCGATTGCGCTCGAGCAGGACAGCCAGACGCAGGCCAGCGGCGGCGAGACCCTCAACAGCAAGTCGGTGACATCGATTCCGCTCAACAAGCGAGACTTCAGCCAGTTGCTGCTGCTCGCGGCCGGCACGATGACCGACACCAACGGGACCACGAACTTCACGCAGCAGTTCGCGGTGAACGGGCAGCGCGGCGTGGAGGCCGTGTTCGCCATGGACGGCGCCGATTTGAGCGATCCGGAAATGGGCGGCGCAACGTTTTCGAACTTCAACGTGGATGCGGTGGAGGAGATCGTCTCGTCGTCGGGCTGGATGCCAGCCGAGATCGGCCGCGGAGCGGCGGGGTTCACCAACATCATCACGCGCTCGGGCACGAACGAATTGCACGGGTCGGGGTTCGAGTTCCTGCGCAACTCGGCTCTCGACGCGCGGAACTTTTTCGACCGCAGCACGCCGGAGAATCCGCAGCGCATCCCGCCGTTCCGGCGAAACGAGTTCGGGTTGACGCTGGGCGGCCCGGTGGTGGTGCCCGGATACAACGGGCGCAACAGGACGGCATTTTTCGTCGAGTATCAGGGGTTCCGCCAAGTGCTGGGCACGACACAAGTGCTGGCGGTTCCGACGGCGGACGAGCGCAAGGGAATCGACACGGCGGCGTTTCCGGGAGACAAGCTCTACGTGCCGGTCAACCCGATCGTGGCTGGCATTCTGAGCCGCTATCCGCTGCCGAACGATTCGGGCGGAGCCTTCGGGGCACGGACCTACGCGACGTCGTCGAACGTCACCACCAGCGCGGACCAGTTCTCGGTCCGGCTGGATCACGAGCTCTCGTCCAAAGACAAGCTGTTCGCGCGGTTCACCTGGAACAACCTGCGCGGGCCGACCACCAATCCGGACCAGACCGCCATCGACCCGGCCTTCGGAGTGCGGTATGTCGATCACCAGCGGAACGGGGTGGTGACGTGGTCGCACACGTCGTCCGCCAACTTCTCGCGGGAGTCGTCGCTGAGCGTGACGCGGACCACGCCGAATTTCCCGACCCCGGACCATACCGATCCGTCGGTGGTGTTCGGGGATGGGCTCTACGAGGCGTTCGACTCGGCTGGAGGATCCGTCACCGCGGCGCTCGGCAATCTGTTCGTAGGGCGGCAGAGCTTCGCGTGGACGCGGGGGAAGCATTCGTTCAAGTTCGGCGGGGAGTTCCGAGCAAACCGCGACACAACGTATTTCGGGACGTCTCCCAACGGGCAGTATGTCTTCGGCGGCGGCGCGGCTTTCGCGACGAGCCCGATCCGGTCGGCGAGCGGCGCGCACGACATCGCAGTGGGACAGCAGTTGCCGGACACGCTCAGCGCGTTTCTGCTAGGCAGCGCGTTCTCCTATACGGTGGCGGTGGCGCCGCCGCAGTTCCCGCAGGGCGATCAGATCGGCGTCGCGGCGATTTCACGCTACAACCTGAACTTCTACGCGCAAGATGCGTGGAAGATCTCGCCGCGCCTGGTGCTGGACTACGGCCTGCGGTACGAGATCTACTCGCCGATCACGGAGCGCGCGCGGCGGACGGCGGGAATGGAGTTCATCAACGGGCCGTCGGGGCCCGAGCAGCTTTACCTGATTAATCCGGAGCCGACGTATCACTGGCTGGGGAACAACTGGGGACCGCGCGTTCGCGTGAGCTGGCAGGCGGCGAAAGATTTCTGGATCCGGGCGGGCGGCGCGCTCACGACGATACCGCCCAATATCTGGCAGGACAACCTGCTCACGGGCGCGGCGCCTTACGTCGATTACCCGCGCATCACGGCGGCTCCGGGCGCGCCGCTGCCGATCGGGACCGTGATCCGGCCTTCGAATCTGCCGGGGGCGTATACGCCCGGGGGTGTGGACATTCTGGCGTCCGGCGATTCGAAGTCGGTGCCGGACAATACGGTGTGGGACGTGACGCGCTTCGACCAGGCGCTGGCCGCGCTCTCGCCGAGCCACCTGATCAGCCCGCTGAATGCGAGCGCGATCTCGCAGGATTTCCGGAATGCGTCCCTGGCGACGTGGACGCTGAGCCTGGAGCGCTCGGTGCGCGGGTTGAGCCTCAACGCGGGATACGTGGGCACGTCGGGCATGAACCTGCCCGCAATCGACTTCCCGAACGCATTCCCCGGAGCGACGGCGGCGTTCGCGCGCTACACGCAGTTCGATTCCGCGGGGCGGATCACGGGCGGATTCGGGACGGACATGTACGCGACGAACCGCTCGCACTCCTCCTATCATGCGCTGCAGACTTCGGCGCAAGGGACGCTCGGAAGCGGCGGGCCGCAGATTCAGGTCAACTTCACGTGGGCTAAGTCGCTCGACGATACAAGCAGTGTGACCGGGCCGGGAGTGGGCGGCGCGTCGGGTGCCGCTGCGCCGCCATGGCCGCAAGATCCGTTTAATCCCAGGGCGGACAAGGGACCGTCCAGCTTCGATGTGAAGTTCGCTTTTACCGCGACGGTGGTGCAGGATCTGCATGCGGAGCGGGCGCCCGGGCTCCGGCTGCTCGGCCGGAAACTGACGGCTGGCTGGCAGTTGCTCAGCATCTCGACCATGATGACCGGGCTGCCGTTCACGGTGTACTCGGGCGTGCAACAGACCGGAGCGGGCTCGATGGGGACGGATCGGCCGGATCAGATCGGCACGCCGGTGCTGTCCACCAGCCGCACGGTTCGGGAGGACTACTTCGGCCTGGGCGCGGCCAACGCTTCGTATTTTTCGATCCCGGTGAATGTGGCGGGAGGGACGGGGCCCAACGGCGGCGTATTCGGAACGCTGGGGCGCAACACGTTTCGCGGACCGGCGCTGCGCAACTTCGATTTCGCGCTCATCAAGGATACGGCCTGGGAGGCGGGCCGGTCCCGCAAGGCCGTAAACTTGCAGTTCCGGGCGGAATTGTTCAATTTGTTCAACATCGTCAACTTCGCGCTGCCGTCCAACATTCTCACCGGATCGGGATTTGGAATCATCAGCCGGACGGCGACCAATTCGCGGCAGGTGCAGTTCTCGATGAAAGCGATGTTTTGATAGAGGAGATTCATGCATAGGCTACTTACCGGACCGCGCCAGTTCGGCGGCGCCGCGGCGCTCTTACTGTTTTCCATGTCGCTGCTGAGCCCTGCCGCGTTGTTCGCGCAGCCGTCGCTGAGCGACTCTCAGGTCGCTGGGCGAGTGGAAGCGCTGCTCGGGCAAATGACGCTCGACGAGAAGATCGGTCAGATCACGCAAGTGGGTCCTGGCGCCATCGGGCCGAACGGCCCGAAACCGGAGGACCTGATTCGGCAGGGCCGGGCCGGATCGGTGCTCTGGACAATCGATTCCGCGCAGATCCGGAAGATGCAGGAAATCGCGGTCAAAGAGAGCCGCCTGAAGATCCCGCTCCTGTTCGGCTTCGACGTGATCCACGGCTACAAGAACATCTTCCCCGTGCCGCTGGCGATGGCTTCCAGTTGGGACCCGGGCATGGTGGAACGCGCCCAGGCCATGGCGGCTCACGAGGCGTCCGTCTCCGGCGTCAACTGGACGTTCGGTCCGATGGTGGATATCGCGCGCGATGCCCGATGGGGACGCATCGTCGAGGGCGCGGGCGAGGACCCCTACCTGGGCGCGGCGATGGCGCGCGCGCAGGTGCTCGGATTCCAAGGGCCGCGGCTGGGCACTCCGAACCGCGTGGTGGGCAGCGTGAAGCACTTCGCCGGATATGGAGCTGCCGAGGGCGGCCGCGATTACGACGGCTGTTATATCCCCGAGGAACTCTTCCGCAACGTCTACCTGCGTCCCTTCCAGGCCGCGATTGACGCCGGAGTCGGCACCGTGATGAGCGCATACATGGATCTCAACGACGTTCCGGCCAGCGGGAACAAGTGGCTGTTGCAGGACATTCTGCGCCGCGACCTGGGTTTCCGCGGGTTTGTCATCAGCGATGCGTGGGCTGTCGCCAGCCTGGCCGTTCACGGCTACGCGCGCGGCCCGGAAGACGCCGCTTATCGGGGCCTCACCGCCGGCGTGAACATGGACATGGGCAGTCAGACGTACCTGACGCACGTCGCCAAGCTCGTCGAGAGCGGCAAGCTGCCGGTGAGCGTGCTCGACCAGGCGGTGCGCGAGATTCTCGCCGTCAAGATCCGTCTCGGGATTTTCGAGCACCCTTACGGCGACCCGGCTGAGAAGGACAAGGTGCTGAACGATCCTGTGCATCGCGCGGCTACACGCACGGCGGCCGGGCGCTCCGTGGTTCTGCTGCGCAACGAAAACAACGCACTGCCGCTCAAAAAGACGCTCGCGTCGCTGGCGGTCATCGGGCCCATTGCGGATTCGGCGGAAGAGATCAAGGGTTCGTGGAGCGTGGAACAAGGCCCGGCCGTGTCCGTGGTCGAAGGCCTGCGCAATAAGCTGCCCAATGCCAGAATCGAATTCGTTCGCGGCGGAGACATGCAGCGGCTCGTCCCGATGCCCTGGGACGCGGCCGAAGGCAAGAAGCTCCCTCCGCTCATGCCGGAGGCGGAGATGCGTAAGGAAGTGGAGCACGCGGTCGAGGCCGCTCAACGCGCCGAAGCCGTAGTGCTCGTGCTCGGCGAGCGTGCCAGCATGAGCGGCGAAGCGGCTTCGCGCGTTTCGCTTTCACTCCCGGGCAATCAGCAGCAGTTGCTCGAAGCGGTGGTCGCCACCGGCAAGCCCGTTGTGGTGGTGCTGCTCAACGGACGGCCGCTGGACATCGGCTGGGCGGCCGGGCACGTGCCCGCCATTCTCGAAGCCTGGTATCCCGGCACGGAGGGCGGCAACGCGATTGCGGACGTTCTGTTCGGCGACGTCAATCCCGGCGGCAAGCTTCCCGTTACCTGGCCGCGCGCCACGGGCCAGCTTCCGGCATACTACAACCACAACCTGACGCACTTCCCCGAAGACGGCGAGGGATTCACATCGCGCTACGGCGACTTTGTGACAGCTCCGCTTTACCCGTTCGGCTACGGCCTCAGCTACACGACCTTCCGCTTGTCCAACCTGCAACTCGACCAGAAATCGATCGCGGCTTCCGGCGCGTTGCACGTCTCGGTGGAGGTCGAAAATCAGGGCGCTGTGGCCGGGGACGAGGTCGTGCAGCTCTACATACACCAGCGGGCGGGAAGCGCGTCGCGTCCCGTGCGCGAACTGAAAGGCTTCGAGCGCATTGCGCTCGCAGCAGGAGAGAAGAAGACGGTCCGGTTCTCGCTCGGCCGGGAAGAGCTGAAATTCTGGAGCCCCGAAGCCAAGGCGTGGGTAGTGGAGCCCGAGGAATTCGACGTTTGGATCGGTGGAGACTCGAAGGCGACGCTGCACTCGGAGTTCCGGGTCACTCAATAGGACGGGTAATAGCAAAATGCATAGTCTGACAATCGCCGCCGCTGCCGTAGCGGTCCTCGCCTCCGCGCAATCCCCAGCGCCCGCGCCTCCCTATCGCAATCCCGCACTGAGCGTAGATGAGCGGGTCGCCGATCTCCTCGGCCGCATGACGCTCCAGGAGAAGGTCGGCCAGTTGATGCTGTGGGACGCGCGCGGCGAGGACCTGTCGTTCGTCAACACGCGCCATGCGGGCGCGATCCTACACGTCCTCGGCGCGAAGATCAACCGCGCCATGGACCTTGCGGCGAAGGAGCGCCTCGGCATCCCGCTGCTTGTCGGTGAGGACGGCATCCACGGGCACTCGTTCTGGAAGGGCGCGACCATCTTTCCGACGCAGCTCGCGCTCGCCGCGAGCTGGAACCCGGAACTGATCGAGCAAGTGGGGCGCGTGACGGCCGAAGAAATGGCTCCAACGGGCATACACTGGACCTTCTCGCCGGTGCTTTGCCTGGCCCGCGATCTGCGCTGGGGGCGGATCGACGAAACGTTTGGCGAAGACCCATACCTCATCGGCGAATTCGGCGCCGCGCTCATCCGCGGCTACCAGGGCAAAGGCCTCAACGATCCGACCGCGGTGCTCGCCACCGCCAAGCACTACGCCGGCTATTCGGAAACCGAGGGCGGCCGCGATTCTTCCGAAGCCGATCTCTCGCGCCGCAAGCTGCGCAGTTTCTTCCTGCCGCCGTTCGAGCGTGCCGTCCGCGCCGGCGCGATGACCTTCATGACCGGCTACCAGTCCATCGACGGCCAGCCTTCGACGATCAATCGCTGGCTGCTCACCGACGTCCTCAAGAACGAGTGGGGTTTTCGCGGCGTGGTGGTGACCGATTGGAACAACGTCGGCCGGCTGGTCATCGAGCAGAAGGTCGCCAAGACTTATGCCGACGCCGCGATCATGGCGCTCCGCGCCGGCAACGACATCATCATGACCACGCCGCAGTTCTATGAAGGCGCGCTCGAGGCCGTGCACAGCGGCCGTCTGGCCGAATCCGAAATCGACGCGCCTGTGCGCCGCCTGCTCGCGCTGAAGTTCCGCATGGGCCTGTTCGAGAATCCGCGCCGGGCCGATCTCGCGCGCGCCACCGTCGAAACCGGGCGGGCGGACCATCGGGCGGTCAATCTCGCCGCCGCGCGCCAGAGCCTCATTCTTCTACAGAACAACGGCGTGCTGCCGCTGGATCCGGCCAAGGCAAAGTCGATCGCAGTGATCGGCCCCAACGCCGACGACGACCAACAGCAGTTGGGCGACTGGAGTCTGGGTTCGCCGCAACATCCACCGTCAGCCGGCAAGCAACCACGCGAGAAAACGACGACGGTGCTCGATGGAATCCGCGCCCTGGCCCCCGCCGGCGGCGTGGTTCGCTATGAACGCGGCTGCTCGATCGTCGACGCCGATCTCTCGGGAATCCCGGCGGCGGTTGCCGCCGCGCAGGCATCTGACGTGATCGTCGCGGTGGTGGGGGATCACCTGCGTTTCATCGGCGAGACGAACAGCACTGCCACGCTCGAGCTGCAGGGCGGGCAGATCGCGCTGCTTGACGCGCTGGAGAAGACCGGCAAGCCGATGGTGGTCGTGCTGGTGAACAGCAAGCCGCTGGTGCTGCCGCCTTCGGCCAAACGGGCCGCGGCGATCCTCGAAGGCTTCAACCCGGGCATGGAGGGCGGGCGCGCCCTCGCTGAGGCGCTGTTCGGCCAATTGAATCCGTCGGGCAGGCTCACCATTTCCATCCCGGTCCACGTGGGGCAACAGCCGGTGTTCTACAGCCAGGTGCGCGGGCAGCACGGCGATCGATACGCGGATCTGACGCAGGAGCCGCTGTTTCCCTTCGGCCACGGCCTGAGCTACACCGAATACCGCTACTCGAATCTGAAGCTCGGCGCTCAGGCGCTGGCGCGCGGGCAGGCCGCGACGGTCTCGGTGGACGTGGAGAATGTCGGACGCCGGGAAGGTGACGAGATCGTGCAGGTGTATGTCACCGACGTCGTGACCTCCGCCACTTGGGTGAACAAGGCGCTCAAGGGCTTCGCGCGCGTTCACCTCGCGCCCGGAGAGAAGAAAACGGTAGCGGTAACCCTGCCCTGGGAATCGTTCCAGATTGTGGATGCCGAGGGACGTAGCGTGGTCGAACCCGGTGAGTTCCAGATCCGTGTCGGACCGTCGTCGCGCGACCGCGATTTGCTGAAAGCGACGCTCGAAGTTCAATGAGCCATAGGTCAGATCGATGAAAGCCTCGCACAGACTTATCGCACTTCTTTGTTTGTGCCGGAAGGCGGGCGCGACCCCAAGATTCAGATCGAATCGACCCGCAACGAAAAAGGCGAACGGGTATACCGCTCGAAGTAGCGCCCGCCCCTACCAAAGCTCGCCCCAGGACACGGGGCGGGCTTTTTCGCAGGGTAGGGGTTATCCTGGAATCAACCCAACCCTCACCAGTTCTGCCCGAAGCGCAGGTGGATCGGTAAATAAGATGCCCTCCATGCCAAAGGCAGCAGCGGCCGCTACGTTCGGTTTCCGGTCGTCGATGTAGATGGCGCGGGCAGGATCGATTGCGAAAGTCTTAAGGAATAGCTGAAAAAACTGCGGGTCGGGTTTTAACAGTCCGACCTGGCCAGAAATCAAGACTCCTCGAAACCACTGCAAGAACTCGAATCGCTTCCGGGCTACAGGAAATGTTTCCGCGGACCAATCACTGAGGGCATACAGAGGAACCCCGCGAGCGCGCAGTTCCGTGAGCAGGTCAACGGTGCCGAGGATCGGCCCTGCCAGCATTTCGTCATAACGCCCGAACCAGGCGTCAATCAAACCCGCCTGGCGCGGATGAACCAACCTCAGGGAGGCGCAGGCATTGGCAAACGTTCGTCCGGCATCTTGCTGAGCGTTCCAGGAAGGTGTGCAAACCGTCTCCAGAAAGTGCTCCATCGCTTTCTCGTCTCCATCGAAGAGCTTGCGATATAAGTGGCGCGGGTTCCAGTCAATCAGCACGCCACCGAGATCGAACACCGCTACGGAGCGCATGGCTATCATCGCTGTCAGTTTATCGAAACTGATCGCTATTGGTCGAGGCAGCAGCGGCTCCGAAGAATGTGTGCGAATGGGTCGCGCTGTGAAGAACCGGCGCTGAAAACGTACTACAGCCAGGCGTTGGGACGCCGGGTAACGATACCCGAAAACGACCAGGCCGGGTACGAGCCGATAGCCGTGGTCTCTACCCCCGCCGAGGCCGCCGAGGTAGCGACCAGCGACTATGGCCGCCGGTTGCGCTTGTTGGACGAGGAACGCGACCCGATGTTCGTTGATGCCTACGAGGTTTTCGTGCTGGCCCGTTTCGACGACCCCGTCGGAGATCCCCATCCGCGCCTACCTGGCCGTAATTCAGCGTGACCCGCAGGCTGTCATCCGCGCCCTGCGCGCGGCCTGGTTTTGCCCATGCGCTAGCCTGGACCTTCGGGATTACACTCGAAGGGGGGTGAACAGAGATGGTTGAGCACAAAGCGGCAAGGCAGGCGACGGCGGTGCTGACGAGGGGGTTCGACCCGAGGCTCTCGCTGGGGTCGGCGAGGCCCGCGGTGTTCCGCAGTTCCACCTACGTTTTCTCGAGCCCCGAGGCGGCGGAGCGCGCCTTCGACGTCGCGACGGGGCGGGCCGTGGAGCGGGAAGGCGAGGATGTCGAGCTGATTTATTCGCGCATCTCGCATCCGAACGCACAGATCCTGGAAGAGCAGATCGTTCCGCTCGAGCGGGGAGCGAAATCGGCGCTGGTGTTCAACTCGGGAATGGCGGCCATCATGACGGCGCTCATGACCTTCCTGCGGCCGGGCGACACCGTGGTCTACAGCAAGCCGCTGTACGGCGGCAGCATGCACCTGATCCACGACTATCTGAGCCTGTTCGGCATAGCGGGCATCGGCGTCCCGGCCGGCCGGAGCGCGGAGTTGGACAGCGCCATACGGGGGGCGGAGAATCTGGGCGTCGTGTTCCTGGAAACGCCTGCCAACCCAACCATGACGATGGTGGACATACGGCGCGCGGCGGCGACGGCGGCGGAGCGAGCGCGGCGGCCGGTGGTGATGGTGGACAACACCTTCCTGGGCCCGATTTTCCAGCATCCGCTGACGCTGGGCGCGGACCTGCTGCTCTATTCGGCCACCAAGTTCCTCTCCGGCTTCAGCGACATGCTGGCCGGGGTGGCGCTGGCGCGGGACCCGGCGCTGATCCAGCAGATGCGGGGGACGCGGATCCTGTTCGGCAACATCCTGCAGCCGGACGAGTGCTGGCTGATGGATGGGCGGCTGCCCACCGTGTCGCTGCGCATGAACAAGCAGAGCAAGAACGGGCAGCGGGTGGCGGAGAGGCTGGCACGGCATCCGCGCGTGCGGGCGATGCACTACCCGACGCTGTTTACGGATGCGGAGCAGATCCGCATACGGGAGGCGCAGTGCGACTTTCCGGGCTCGGTGTTTTCCTTCGACCTGGGGACCAAAGCCGCCGCGTTCGCGTTCCTGCGCAACACGAAGATCGGGAGCAACGCGGTGTCGTTGGGCGGGGTCGAGACGCTGGTCTGTCACCCCCGGACCACCACGCACTCGGGCCTGACGCCGGAGGAATACGCCGAGATCGGGATCACCGACGGCCTGGTGCGGGTTTCCGTAGGGATCGAGGATTGGCGCGACGTGGTGGCGGATTTCGAGAAGGCGCTGGACCGGATTCCGGCGGAGGCCTGATAGGGGGTTTCAGTCGTAGCCATAAAATTCAGCCTTCTGCATTTCCGAAATCGAAAAGCCGTCTAATGCAGCATGCTTCATTCTCGGGAACCACGAAGCAAGGAATCCCTGGACGATGACTTTGAGCTTACCTGGGCCGCAGCTCTCAACGATAGCGGACACCTCGCCTCTGCGCCCGTCCACGATCACCGTTTGACTCGGGAGCAAGGAAGCCCACGAAGCTGACGTCCTCGGTCCTGCACGATCTGTTCAAACTGTCGGGCTCTGTTCATCTCGGCACCGACATCCATCCGCCGCTAGGGTTTTGCCCCACTCACCAGAAGAAAACCCGCCAGACGGTGTTGACGAGGGCGTGGGTGACCATGGCGGCGCGGACGCTGCGGGTGGTGAGGTAAGCGCGGCCGTAGAAGACGCCGGCGAGGGTGGCGAGGAGCGCGAAACGCCAGTTGGGAAAGCCGCGGAAGGGCAGGTGCAGCAAGCCGAACAGGACCGATGCCACGGCGAGCGCGGCCCAGTCGTTGCCGAGCCAGCGGGCGAGCCAGCGCTGTAGCAGGCCGCGGAAGAAGAACTCCTCGCGCAGCGCCACCACCCAGAGCATGCCCAGGAAAGTCGCAACCGCGATAAGGGCGGTCAGGCGCCAGTCCAGGCGTGGAGGATGAAAGCGGACCAGCTTCAGGAGCCAGCCGGCGAGCGCTCCGACCGGCAGAAAGAGCAGGAAATTGAAGGCGCCGGCGGCCCACTCCCGGCGCTGGGGCAGGAATCCAAAACCGGGCGGGCGCATGTTGGCGAGGGAGAGGCACGCGAAGAGGGCGAGCCGGGTCCACATGATGGAGCCGAGGATGGCGAGCGGCAGGCTCGGCACGGGCGTGCCATAGATGCGCGCAAAGGGATAGAGCAGCATCACTGCGGCCACCACGGCGACATAGGCCAGGTCGATCGTGGGCCGGCGCGGGAAGAAGACGTACCAGAACGACGCCACCGAAGCCAGGGCCAGAATCGCGGCCAGCGACGCGGGCCGGAACAGGTGCGTGGGCAATGCATAAACGCAATACGGCACCGCGGCGCTGGCGGTCATCAGCAGCGCCAGGGTGGGGGGGCGCACACGCTGCTGAAGGCGGCGGCGCGCGCCTTCGATCACGGGTAGCGCGTACAGGCACGCCTCGATGGCGAAGGCGGCGATGAGCGGGGCGAGCACCGGCGCGGGTATATTCTGAAGGTTGGCAACCCACGCGGCAAGCATCTGGATCATCTTAGCATCCGCCTTCCTGGCGCCTTTCGCCGGGGCCCAGGAAGCGCCTCCCGGCCTGGCCAAACGGGTCGCGGCGCGGGCCACCGAGACCCGGACCGCACTCAACCAGTACACCTATCGCCAGAGCGTCACCGTGGTGGAACTCTCGCCCATGGGGGCGCAGGCGGGCGAGTACCGCGAGGTGCGGGAGGTGGTGTTTTCCCCCAGCGGCGAGCGGAGCGAGAAGATCATCGGAAAACCGCTGGAGCGGCTGGTCCGGCTGAAGCTCACGGAGGAGGATTTCGAGGACATCCGCGAAGTGCAGCCCTTCCTGTTCTCGACCGATCAGTTGTGGGCGTACGAGACGCGCTTCAAAGGCGAAGAAACGGTGGAGGGCGTGGAGTGTTGGGTGCTCCAGGTGCGGCCGCGCCAGATTCTGGCGGGGCAGAGGCTGTTTGACGGGCTGCTGTGGGCCAGCAAGGCCGATTTCTCGATCGTGCGGACGGTGGGCAAGGCGGTACCGGACCTGCGCAGCATGAAGAACGAGAACCTGTTCGCGCACTTCATCACGCAGTGGGAGCCGGTGGAGGGCGGTTTGCGCTTCCCGGTCCACACCTACGCCGACGACACGCTGGACTTCCGGACGGGTCCGCAACGGATCCGAATGGACATACGCTACGCGGACTACAAGCGTTTTGGAGCAAATTCGGCGATCCGGTACGAGAAACCGGAGTAGCGGCCCCCCCCGCCTAGGAAGCCCTTTTCTTAATCCGGTAACCTCTTGACTGAGATTCGCGCGAAAGAGGATAATGAAGCCCGATTGGAGATTCGTACAATGAGAACTAATTGTCATTTCCGCGCCTTGGCCGTATTCGGCGGCCTAATTCTTTGTTGCTCCGCGCTTGCGGCATGGCAGGACGCTGCACAAGGCGTCTCCCTGGAGACGCAGACCCCGATTCCGGTATCCGCGCGATTCATCCGCTTTTCGATGACCGGCACGCTGTCTTCGAGCACCGTGAATCGCAGCGATGCCCCCAGCTACAGCCCGGACCTCCCTTTCAACACGGTGGCTGGAGAGCGACTGTTCGACTCCAACGAGCTTTCGACGCCGGTAAGAGGCGTGGTGCTGGTTGAAGTGCCGCTGACGTCGCTCAAATTCGGGAACGAGGGGAGCGGCTACCTGGCGCGGGCGAAGGTTACCGTGGAGGTTGTGAACGGGAACGGCAATGTGGTGTGGACCGCGCAGAAAGACGTCGCGGTGAAAGGCGCGCAGAAGAAGCTGGAGGCGCAACGCCAGGGCAGCCTCTTCTTCGAGCGCGAAGTGACCCTTCCTAAAGGGGCCGGGTACGTAATTAGAGCCAAAGTCGAGGACCTGCAGGAAGCACACGTCGGCACGGTCGAGGTTCCGGTTAAGCCGGGCACCGGTGCACAGAGCCTGCATGCCAGCGATGCGATGTTCGTGCGGAAATACGACTCGAAGGCGGACAAGTTCGAGGCCGATCAGGTGATCAGTTTCGAGGGCAACGCCTTGTCGCCGGTGCTCGATCCGGTGTTTCCGGCGGGACGCGAGTTCGGCTTACAGCTCTTCTTCGTGGTTTATCCGGACATCCAGGGTCCGGAGCCCGCCATGAGCTTGGAACTGGTAAGCGGGGGGCGGGTGACGGCGCAAGGGGCGCTGTCGTTCAAACAGAAGATGCGCGACATGGCCTTTGAAACCAAGAGCGCCAACATCTCGGGAGGGCACGCGCACGAATTCCCCTATTTGGCCAATATGAAGTTCACGCAACTTCCGGCTGGGGATTACGAGGCGGTGATCACGATCCATCAAGGCGGCAATATGATCAAGCGCACCGTGCCGTTCAAGGTGGCAGGCGACGCGCCGCCGGCCAAGTTGTAATCGGCGGCCCTCTCGCGCTACGCTCTATCGAGCGCCTTGAAGATGTCCGCGATATTCGACCGCACCGCGCCCGCCACGACTTCTTGCGGACTCACGCGCATCTGTGGCCCGTCATACTTCGTAATCTGGGCCCCGACGAAATCGCCGTAGCCGGCGCCTAGCGACCGGAGCGAGGACGGCGTGATTGCCGCCTGGAGCCGCTCGACGCTCTCGCCTTTCCGCTTGCCCGCGTCCACGGCCTCGGTCAACTCCCGTATGTAACCGGAGAACTGGCCCAGCCGTTCCCGCGAATGCTGCACCCCGCCGTGTCCTCCAATCACCTGCGTGAAATTGAATTTTGCCACGGCCTCTATCGTTCCCGGCCACTCCTTCGGATAGGCATCGCCCAGGTACGGAAGCCAGCCATGCACCAGGTCGCCCGTGGCCATGACCTTCTTCTGCGGGCAGAAGACCACCACGTCACCCGCCGTGTGGCCGCGGCCGCGGAACGCCAGGTGCAGATCGTGCGCCCGGTCGTGCAGCACCAGGTTTTCCGAAAAGGTGAGGTTGGGCAGTTCCGGCTCCACGCCCCTCATCTCGCCGAGGTAGGCGCGCATCTCCGAAACCATCCTCTCGTAATAGGCCTTGTCCTCCGCCGTTCGGGCTGCTGCCAGCTTCTTCTGCCATTCTTCCAGCCCCGCGGAAACTTGCTCGAGCGACGCCTTCAGCCGTGCCGCGCCGAACTCGGCGAGCAGCTTGCGGGTGGCGCTGCTCGAGATGATATCGGCCGCCGGCGCCAGGCGCCGGTACTCCGGCGCGCCCTGCGTATGGTCCCAGTGAAAATGCGTGTTGACAATGTAGCGGACCGGCTTCGAGCTGATCTCCTTGCCGATCTGCGCCGCTAGGGAGGCCACCGCCGACGGCTTCGAGTGCGTGTCCACCACCAGCAGGTCTCGGGCGTTCTCGAAGATGGCCGCGTTGCAGTTGGTGACGCCGGCCGGCCGCGCGACGGCGGCATAGACGCCCTCGGCGACCTTCTCGATGTCGAACACATTGGCCGGCGCTCCGGGCGCCTGCGCGCGCGCCTGCGCGGCCCGGAAGAAGGCCTGCTCCATTACCGAAGCGCCCAACCACCCGGCGCCGAGAGTGCGCGCGAGAAATCCGCGCCGCGAGTGCGTGTGCATGAGTCCCTCCGAAGCACTCATTATCACCCCAGGTCACCTGGTTCGGGGCTCCGGCGGAACCAGTTTCTGGAGCTTTCGGAATTCCCGCATTTCCGTGGCTGCCTTCGCCGCGTTGCTGAGCGTTCACCGGTCTGGGCAGCGAACCTCGATGGGCGTTCGCGACGGAGATGGCGGGGGCCCAGTCGCAGCCCTCAACTCATGCCGCGGACGCGATCTTCTCCCCCGTCAGGGTGCACTCCGCGCGAGCGCGCGGTATCGAGTGCTGAGGTCTCATGCATGCGTCAACCTGGGCGGTGAGAAAGCCGTGTCAGAACCCAGTTTTGGCCGTCAGAGAAGGCCGCGCAGGATTCCCCAAAACTGCGGGGCATATTGCGCCGCAATGCGGAGGTCGATCAGGATGACCGGCGCCAGCAGCCATCGCGAGCCCGTCGCGGCGCCCAGGCCGAGCAACAGAAGCAGGGGCGAAAAAGGCCGCGCATAACTGTAAGCGTCCTTCCAGAATCCTCCCATGTTCAGAGACAGCAACAGCGCCAGGAAGCCGGCCACTCCCCACCGCTGTCGCTCCAGCCGTCCTTTTCGCAGGACGACCCAGACGGCCAGGGCCGTGGCCAGCAGCATCCCACAGAGGGCGACTATGTCCAGGGCCTGGATCGCATGGTTCAGAACCGGCCCGAACGGATAGTGGTTCAGTTGGAACATCCTCTGTACGATTCCCGCCAATAGCCGGAAATAGAACCACCAGGGGTGGGGACCCGCGCCGCGGAAGTTCGCCAGCCCGACATGCGCAACCACTACCGAGTACCAGGCCGCGGCCGGCAGCGCCGCCGTGGCGTAGAGCGCCGCCTTCCGCCAACGCCGGTCCCGCAGCGCATGGACACAGCAGGCGCCCGTCAGCAGCAGTCCCGTCTCACGCGTCAGCCCCGCCAGCACCAGGACGATGTAGAGCCCTACGGCGCAGTCGCTTCGGATATACCAGACCCACGCCGCGGTCAGCGCAATCAGCGCGATGTCGATGGTGAGGCGATCGATAGAAATCAGGGTTCCCGGGATGAGCAGGAACATCAGACCCCAGGCAGCCTTCCCGCCTTGCGCCGCCACATAGCGCGCCAGCCAGTAGATTCCCGCACCGATCGACAGCAGAACCACGCCGATGTACGCGGCGTCGATGGCTCGGTCCTGGCCCGCCGCCAGAATCCAGGCCAGCGCCGGCAGGGTAATGCGGACGCGTCGAAGCACGGGTTGATCGCAGTACCGCGACCAGCCCTTTTGAAACCACGGGTCGTGCGCTACGTAGCGGTAGAATTGTCCGTCGTAACCGTTCGATCCCTGGAACGTGTACGTGCCGGCAGCCAGCTCCGGAGGAACGGGGAACTGCGACCCGGTGCAGAAAAGGGCCGTCCAATTGCCTCGGTAATTGAAGTGAACCGTGGCAGCCTGCCAGCAACCCGCCAGCAAAGCACCCGCCAGCGCATATAGTACACAAACCGCCCCTGGACCGCTAAGTTTGCGTGTCCGGGCGGGGACTTCCGTGTTAAGGTGGATAGTCCGGTCCAAGTCCAATGCCGCCTAGCGTTTCGATTGTCATACCAGTTTACAATGGGTCGGCGTACCTGCCGGCGTGCCTCGAAAGCGTGCGCCGCATGGATCCTCCGCCGCTCGAGTGCATCGTGGTGGACGATGGATCGACGGATGACTCGGTCGCCATCGCAGAGGCCGCCGGATTTCAGGTGATTGCGTGCCAGTGGCGGCGCGGGCCGGCCGTGGCTCGCAATGTCGGCGCGCGCGCTGCCCGCGGCTCGATTCTCCTGTTCATCGACTCCGATGTGCTGATTCCACCCGACGCTCTGACGCGCGTCCTGGCCCGGTTCGAGGAAGAGCCGGCGCGGGCGGCCATCATCGGCTCCTACGACGCCGAGCCCGGAAGCCCCAACTTCACCTCCCAATACCGCAACCTTCTGCACTGCTTCATACACCAGAGCAGCCAGCCCCGGACGTGTACCTTCTGGACCGGCTGCGGCGCCATCCGCACAGAGGTGTTCCGCGAGCAGGGAGGCTTCCTGGAAAGCTACGCCGGGCCCTCGGTGGAGGACATGGAGTTGGGCCTGCGGTTGCGCCAGCAAGGGCGCCAGATCTGGCTGGACAAGGGCCTCCGCGTCAAGCATCTCAAGAGGCTGAGCTTCGGCGATATCGTAAAGACCGACGTGCTCGATCGGGCCGTTCCCTGGACCATGCTGATCCTGCGTTTCCGATCCATGCCCGCCGACCTGAACCTGCGTTGGGAGCAGCGCGCCAGCGTGCTGCTCGCCGGGGCTGCGGCGGCCACGCTGGGAGCGCTCCCGGTCGCCTCGCTCGCCTATCCGGATGCCGCGTCATGGCTCGCCGCGGCGGCCGTTCTGTCGCTCACTATTCTGGCGTTCCTGAACCGGCGCTTCTACCGATTCCTGGCCGATCTCAAGGGTCGCTGGTTCGCCGTCCGAACCTTCCCGCTTCACTGCGTCCATTTCCTGTGCGCGGGTGCCGGCTTCGGACTGGGAGTCGCGAAGTACGTTGCTGCGAGCAAGCCCCCGGCCCCGGTGACCGAGCCCGCCTCCAATAAGTGCGGCGGTTAATCGCCCCCAGTTCCGGCTGCGCTGCCGTCTTGCGTGTCCCTATCCTTCCGCTTCGAGCGCCAGTTGCAGGAAGCCTCGGGGCTGATATTCGATTCGCAGGGGGACGGACAGGCTCGCCTCCTGGGTCCAGATCCGGAACGGCGTTTTGGCACCGGTCCGCAGATTGTGCGTGTCTCCGCTCAGAACGATCACGGATTCGGGGCGAGTGACCAGGCCACGCTCGGCGAACCGCCGGCCCATTCGCGGATCGGGTTTCCTCGAGGTCGTCAACTCATACTGAGCTCCCGAATACACGTAGGTCTGCTTGAGGCGCGCCTGGCCGGACGACATGGCGCCCCAGAGCGCGAACAGAAACGTGGGAGCGGCGGCGCCCGAGACTCCGGATTGGATGTGGCTCTCGCCAGAGGTCAGAGCCGGGTTGCGGACCGCGGCCTCCGCCTCGCGCTCCAATTCGTTCCAGCCGGTTCGCGCATTCGAAAGAAAACGGGCCCGGCGGCTGTGCGCCTCCCCCGGCCGCGACTGCCCCTCGATGGCCACAAACGTACTCTGCGACGCCGCGTTGGCCAGCGCTCTCTTGGCTTCCCCGAGGCTTTCTTCCTTCGACGCGGTCATGAATCCGAAGTAGTTCGCTTCGAGGATTCCGGCGCCCGCCTCCGCCACCGTCTCTCGAATCATGCCCAGGCGGTTCAGACCATGCGCCCGGTCGGGAAGCGATCCGGCGCCGAACTCGAGTTCGTGGACCGAACGATCCGCGGTGCGCGTGAATACGTGACGCGCATGCCCCTTGCCCACGCCCGCCCGCGTGAAGATGGGAAGGGAGAAAACGAGCACCGTGGCATCCAGCCGGTAGATGCGGGAGTTGGGTTGGACCTGCGGCTCCGGGGCGGCGGCAAACAAGCGCCGGCCTCCTTCAGCGAGTAGACCGAACAGAAACCTTCGTGTGATGGTCATGCGAACCCATGTCTCTGGCGGGAGGAATCCTGCCCCCGACACGGAAGTCGGGCGCACCCAGGTGAGATCCTTCTGTAGCGTTGGGAAGGCCGATGGCAATTCGGCGAAAGTCGGCTGCATCCACTTGGTGAGCCCCTCAACACCAGTATCCCACAGGGTCCGGACGAGCGAGGCTCGGTGTGCCCGCCTTTGGCCGCCAGAACTAGGGCGAGTTTCCTGGCGACTCAAGTTATTGATTCTAGTGCGTATGGCCCTACGTTGACGATCCTTTGTTATGATAAGGGCCAGATGAGCTTGCTGTCACCCAGACTGCAGTTGCGGGTTGCGCAGAAACAGATCCTCACACCCGGACTGGTCCAGATGGTCACGGTGCTTCAACTGAACCGTCTGGAGCTGCGCGAGATGCTCTCCCAGGAAGTTGCGCAGAACCCGGTCCTCGAAGAGGCGGGTGACGCGGGCGAGGAACTCAGCCCGGAAGAAGTCCAGCAACTCCTCGAGACCGAGCGGGTGTCCGACCCGGCCGACAAGTCGTTTCTGGACGCCGCCGACGGCGATGGCTACGTGGCGACTGGCCCTCCGGATGCGGACGCCGGGGACGCCGAGGCGGTGGAGACCGTCGCGGGCGCGCCGGAAGCGGTCGTCACGCCCGTCACGGAACAGCCCGAAGGCGCCGACACCGCCGAACCCAAGGCCGCGACGGATCCGTTCGAAGAGATCGACTTCGGTTCCTTCTTCGACGATTACCTCGATCCGGGACACCGCAGCCCGTCTTCCGAGCAGGTCGACAAGCCGTCCTTCGAAACCTTCCTCTCCGCGCCCATTACGCTGGGCGATTATCTGCGGTCGCAGTTAAGCATGGTTCCGCTGGCCGACGAGATCCGCGACGCCGCCGATTCGATCATCGGCAATCTCGACGAGGCCGGCTACCTGACCGCCTCGCTCGAGGAGATTGCCTCGAGCGGCGACCATACTGTCGAGGACGTGAGCGCGGCGCTCCGTGAGGTCCAGAAGCTCGATCCGGCGGGCGTGGGCGCGCGCGACGTGCGCGAATGCCTGCTGCTCCAGATCGAGAGCCGCAACGGCCGCAACGGCGTGGCCTGGCAGATCGTCTCCGAGCACCTGAAGCTGGTCGAGTTGAAGCAATACCGCGAGTTGGCGCGTCTGCTTGGCCGGCCGCTCGAACACATCCAGACCGCCGAGCGCGTGATCCATCACCTCAACCCGCGCCCCGGGCTGAAGTACTCCGGGCAGGGCGCGCGCCAGGTCGAGCCCGACGTCCACATTTTCAAGGACGGCGACGCGTACATCATTCAGCTCAATGACGAGGACCTGCCGCAGTTGCGCCTGAACGCCAACTACCGGCGCATGCTCGACCGCAATCACGAGCCGAGCAAAGAGGTCCGCAATTACGTCAAGGAGCGTTACGCCTCGGCGCTCCAACTCATGAAGAACATCGAGCAGCGCAAGCAGACCATTCTGCGCGTATGCCAATCCATCGTGCGCCGTCAGACGGACTTTTTAGACCGCGGGATCGACCAGCTCAAGCCGATGATGATCAAGGAAATCGCCGAGGAGATCGGCGTGCACCCCTCCACCGTCAGCCGCGCGGTGGCCAACAAATACGCTCACACGCCGCAAGGGGTTTTCGAGCTGCGCTATTTCTTCTCGGAGGCGGTTCAGGGGCCGGTGGGCGCGGCCACGCCGCTGCTCATCGTCAAGCGTATGGTGAAGAAGATGATCGAGAGCGAGAATACGGCCCACCCTCTGACCGACGAGCAGATCACCGCCCGGCTGCAGTCGGCGGGAATCCAGGTCACACGGCGTACCGTTGCCAAGTACCGGGAAGACATGAAAATTCCGTCTACGCATCAGAGGCGCGTGCGCGCCTGACGGGAATTGGAACTCAATGAAGATCACTTACACGGGCAAGGAAGCGTTAACTCCAGCCGAAAACGGAAAAATCGAAGCCAAATTCGCCAAACTCGCCAAACTCCTGGATGCCCCCAGCGGGGAGCGAGAGGCCCACGTCATCCTGGCCGAGCAGCGCCACCTCAAGCGCGCCGAGATCACCATCCAGTATCACGACCACCGGCTGTTCGGCGAAGAGAGCGCCGCGGACGCCTTCACCGCCATCTCGACCGCAATCGAGAAGATGGAGAAGCAGATCCTCAAACTGCGCGAGAAGTGGCGCGATACCAAGCGTGGTCCCAAGGAAGAGATTGAGACCGAGCCGGCCCCGGTCGCCAAAGGCGCCGCAAAACCTAAACCCGAAGCAGAAGCCGAACCCGAAACCGAAGCCGAGGAGGCCGGACCCCACGTCTTCCGGCCCGACCACCACCAGCGGCGCAAGCCCATGACGCTCGAAGAGGCCATGCTGGCCATCGTCGGGCGCGACTATGTCGTATACCGCGATGCGGAGACGGATCGCGTCAACGTGCTGATCCGACGACGGGACGGCAATTTCGATCTGATTGAAGCGTGAAAAGCAAGCCAGCGTGAAAACCAAGCCGACGTCCGCTGCCGGGCCGAAGCCTCCTGAGCTGGTGATCGTCACCGGCCTGAGCGGATCGGGCAAGGCCACGGTGCTCAAGGGCCTGGAGGACCTGGGCTACTACTCCGTCGACAATCTGCCTGTCGGCCTGCTCCCCAAGTTCGCCGAACTGGTGAAGAGTTCGCCCCAGGTGCAGCGCGCCGCCCTGGTGTTCGACATCCGCGAAGGCTCCGGCGTGCAGCGGTTCCCACAGATGTACGCCCGCATACGGCGCCAGATTCCGACGCGGCTGGTGTTCCTGGAGGCCGACGACGCTACGCTGGCGCGGCGCTTCAGCGAGACCCGGCGCCCCCATCCGCTCGGCACCGGCCGCTCTGTCGCGCGCAGCATCAAGCGGGAACGCCAGATGCTGGCGCCCATTCGCGCCCTTGCCGATCACATCGTCGATACCTCCAAGTTCAACGTCCACGAGCTGCGCGAGCTGATGGGCGAGACCTTCGGCGGCGGCCGCGACGAGTCGAAGATCATGATCTACGTCACCAGCTTCGGCTACCGGCACGGCGTTCCGGCCGACAGCGACCTGGTCTTCGACGTGCGCTTCCTGCCCAACCCGAACTACATCCCCGAGTTTAAGAAGCTCAGCGGCCGCCATCCCTCGGTGGCGCGCTACATTCGCTCTTTCCCGCAGACGGTGGAGTTCATCGACCGCATCACCGATTTGCTGGTCTACCTGCTGCCGCACTATATCCGGGAAGGGAAGAGCTACCTGACCATTGCCTTCGGCTGCACCGGCGGCCAGCACCGCTCGGTGATGATCGCCGACGAGGTCCGCCGCCGCCTGCTGCGCTCCGGCTTCAAGGTGAAGGGGACTCACCGGGATATCGTCAAGGCGTGACGATGAAAATCGTCCGCCGGAACCTTGCGTGCTGGATCGCCAAGCTTCCCAAGCACCTGGTAATGGGACACCGTCTTGCCCGTCATGGAGAAAGGAGCCCCTTTGCTCGAATGGTAGCGGAAGGCCTAGTGGCGTTCTACTGCCGCTGGAAGACCAATGTGATCGGCTTGCGCTCCGGCCTTCGGACGCTGACCAGCATGTCGCCATCCGGCGCGAGGCTGTAGTCCTCGAGAGTGATCGCGCCCGATACCGTGGTGGTCACCTTCAGGACGTCGTGATCCCACCTGCTCTTGCTCTTGAGGTCCTTTCCGGTGCGAATTGTGGCGTTGTTCTCGGCGTTGGTGACGTCGCGGTAGAAGAAGGTCTCGGTGGCGCCCTCATACTTGAAACTGCGAGAGACGATGATGATGCCGTCCCGATCGGCGATGGTCACGGTGCCGGTTTGAACGACGGACTGGCCGGCAAAATCGCTCCGGGCGGGCACCAGCGTCCAGGTGCCGTTCAGGACGCTGTGGTCGCGCGCGGAGGCGGAGAACGCGAACAGAAGGCTCGCGAAGACCGCTCCTGCAATGGTCGTAGCTGAACAGGTTCTCATGACCACGTCAGAGCACGTGCGCTGCCGTCCTTAACTCGCTAAGGCGGTGAGGGAGCGGAGCAAAGGCTGCACTCCCCGTAGCGGATTCTGCACGCGCTTTTGGACCCCGGTTGTTTGGGCTGAGTGCCGTCTGAACGGCCACCGGAGTGCCCCTCGAATAGCGGGCCAGGACAACATGGACAATCCTGGTTTCGAGATGAAAACGAAGGAATGACTCTCATGACAAGCAACTTGAAGCGTTATATCTGGGTTGCCACCGTAGCGGTTGGCCTCGCAATCGGCGGAGGCGCGGCAGTGGCCCAGGACCGCGGTTCTTCGAATCAGAAGACGGAGCAGCAGGATTACTCGAAGAACAAAACCTACCAGCAGGGCGTGCGCGAAGGCCGCGATGACCAGGCGCGCAATCGGGACCACAGCAGGAAACGCCACTTCACAAAAGACGAAGACCAGAAAGCTTACGAGTCTGGCTACCAGCAGGGCCACGACCGGAAGTAGTTAGCTCCCCCGCCGGGCTATATTGAATCTGTGGGACACACGTGGCGGCGCGCGGTGGCGATCGGGCTTGCTTTCGTGCTGGCGATTGCAGGCACCGTGATCTTCGCCGCCAGGGCGGGCCAGCGGTTGCGGCACATGCGCGCCGGAGAAGAGCCCATCCACGCTTGGATGTCGGTCCCGTTCATCGCCCACACGCACCACGTTCCTGCTTCCGAGCTGTTTCAAGCCATCGGGGTTCAGCCTCGGGAGCCGCATGACCGGCGCTCCATTCGCCGCATCGCTCACGACCTGAAGCGCCCCGTTCCCGAAGTGATGGCCAAACTGCAGCGCGCCATCGATCTGGTCGCGCGGCCGCCCGATGGTCCACCGCGATGAACGACCAGCTTTTCGCGGCGGTTTCAGAGTTCGGCGCGCCGGCCCTTTTCGGAATCGTCACCATCGCCGCCGTCGGCGTTCCCCTGCCCATCACGCTGCTCCTGGTTATAGTGGGCTCGATGGTTTCGCAAGGCGCGATCAACCTGTGGTGGGCGATTGCCGCGGCCGGCGCGGGGTCCATCCTGGGCGATCAGGCCGGCTATGCCATCGGCCGGTGGGGCGGCCCGGCTGCCATCACGAAGCTCAGCGCGCTGCTTGGAAGGCAAGCCAGCTTGCAGGCCATGGAGGCCAAAGCCAGAGCCTGGGGCGGTCCCGGCATCTTTCTCACCCGCTGGCTGCTTAGTCCCCTGGGACCCTGGATCAATCTGGCCAGCGGCACCGCCGGCTACCCATGGCCCCGATTCCTGTTTTGGGACGTTCTGGGCGAAGTCACCGGCGCGGCGGTCTATGTCTCGCTGGGCCGCTTCTTCAGCGACCGCGTGATGGCCCTAGACGGCGTGCTCGGCGATCTCACCTGGGCCGTTGCCGCGCTACTGGCGGCCGTCATTCTGGGATATCAACTGCTGGCCTACGTCCGCCACGCCCGCGCCTAGTGGTTTGCCTCACATAGTCCCTCTGTTTCGTTGGCCCCCTGCCGCCTCGGTGCTACCTTGAAGTCATGCAAGATGTCATTCGCGCCCCGCGTGGCACTACCCTCCAGACCAAGGGCTGGCGGCAGGAAGCGGCCCTGCGCATGCTCATGAACAACCTCGATCCCGAAGTCGCCGAACGGCCGCAGGATCTGGTGGTCTACGGCGGCGCAGGCAAGGCCGCCCGCGATTGGCCGTCCTTCCACGCCATCGTGCGCGAGTTGCGCAACCTCGAAAACGACGAGACGTTGCTGGTGCAGTCCGGCAAGCCCGTGGGCGTCTTCCGCACCCACGAGGAAGCGCCGCGCGTCCTGATCGCCAACGCGAACCTGGTGGGCAAGTGGTCCAACTGGGACCATTTCCACGAGCTCGAAAAGCTCGGCCTCATTATGTATGGCCAGATGACCGCCGGAAGCTGGATCTACATCGGCACTCAGGGCATCCTCCAAGGCACCTACGAGACCTTCGCCGCCGCCGCGCGCAAGCATTTCGGCGGCACGCTCGCGGGCAAGCTGGTGGTAACCGGCGGCATGGGCGGTATGGGCGGCGCGCAGCCGCTGGCGGCTACCCTGAACGGCGCGGCGCTCCTGTGTGTGGAAGCCGACCCCGACCGCATTAAGCGCCGCCTCAAAACCGGCTACTGCGACATCATGGTCAACAGCCTCGATGAGGCCGTCCGCATCCTCCGCAACGCGGTTCATCAGAAGCAGGCTGTCTCAGTGGGACTGGCCGGCAACTGCGCCGAGGTGCTGCCCGAAATGGTGCGCCGCGGCATCGTGCCCGATCTGCTGACGGATCAGACCAGCGCCCACGACCCGCTCAATGGCTACATCCCGGCGGGCTGCACGGTGGAAGCCGCCGCCGACCTGCGCGCCAGCGATCCGCACCAATACGTCGAGCGCGCCATGGACTCCATCGCCGCGCACGTCCGCGCCATGCTCGACCTCCAGCGGATGGGCGCCATCGCCTTCGATTACGGCAATAACATCCGGCGCATGGCCGCCGATCGCGGCGTCGCCGATGCCTTCAACATCCCCGGCTTCGTGCCCGAATACATCCGGCCCATGTTTGCCCAGGGCCGCGGTCCCTTCCGCTGGGTGGCTCTCTCGGGCGACCCCGACGACATCGCGGCCACCGACGCCGCCGTCTGCCGCCTCTTCCCCACCAGCGAAACTCTCACGCGCTGGATCGCCCTCGCCCGCAAGCACGTCCGCTTCCAGGGCCTTCCGGCGCGCATCTGCTGGCTGGGTTACGGCGAGCGCGCCCAATTTGCGCTGGAGCTGAACCGCATGGTGGCGAGCGGGGAATTGAAGGCGCCCATCGTCATCGGTCGCGATCACCTGGATTGCGGCTCCGTGGCCTCGCCCTACCGCGAGACCGAAGCAATGCGCGATGGAAGCGACGCCATCGCCGACTGGCCCATCCTGAACGCCCTGCTCAACACCGCCGCCGGCGCCAGCTGGGTCTCGTTCCACAATGGCGGAGGCGTGGGCATTGGCTACTCGATGCACGCCGGCCAGGTGACCGTCGCCGACGGCACACCGCTCGCCGCCCGCTGCCTCGAACGCGTCATGACCTGCGACCCGGGACTAGGCGTACTACGCCACGCCGACGCCGGGTACCAGGACGCGGTTGAGTTCGCAAAACGCGCCGGATTACGCCTGCCGATGCAACAATAGCAGTGGATTACTCTCTATTTTTCGAATGACGAAGGGCAACCTGGTCCTCGTGCGGGGAGCGAGGCAATTGATAACGTTGCGTGGCTCCGCGGGCCCCCGGCGCGGTGCGGCCTTACGCGAGCTCGGAATTATTCAGGATGGCGCGGTTCTCATTGAGAACGGGATTATCGTCACGCTTGGCCCCAGCCGGCGCGTCGAGAACCTCAGCGCCGCCCGCGGTGCCATGGAGATCGACGCCAGCGGCAAGGTGGTGGCCCCCGGTTTCGTGGACAGCCACACCCACCTGGTCTGCGGCCCCCCGCGCCTGGCCGATTACGACATGCGCCTGGGCGGCGCCAGCTACGCCGAAATCGCGGCGGCCGGAGGCGGCATCCTAAGCAGCGTCCGTGCGGTGCGCGAGACGCCGATCCGCAAGCTGGTCCTGCAGGCCCGCCGCAGCTTGGGCGGCTTCATTCGCCACGGCACCACCACCCTGGAAGCGAAATCCGGCTATGGCCTCGATGAAACCGGAGAGCGCAAGACCCTGCGCGCCATTCGCGCCCTCAACGGCAACCCGCTCGACCTGGTCCCGACCTATCTCGGTGCGCACGTCGTCCCGCCCGAGTGGCGCGGCCTCGAGGACGCCTACATCGACTGGGTCTGCACCTACATGATGCCCAAACTGCGCCG
>Ga0182027_10001899_pt1 | contig 34156 bp, 33 predicted proteins | sample 712E1DmetaG_FD_121300 | JGI IMG/M metagenome (GOLD analysis project Ga0182027, IMG submission 121300) | Permafrost microbial communities from Stordalen Mire, Sweden - 712E1D metaG (Illumina Assembly) | ecosystem: Environmental > Terrestrial > Soil > Wetlands > Permafrost | place: Sweden...
AAAATGATTCCGATGCAGGGTGGAAATCCGTCAACGGCCCACCTCTTTATTGTCAATCCGTTCCGGGGAGGTTTGATGGGGCTTTTTTCAACCCACCCGCCGATGGCAGAGCGGATCAGAAGGCTTGAGGATATGGCGAAGGGAAACATGTAGACGGGAAGGTACGAGGTCAAAGGTTACCTGTTCTTGATTGTCACCTGCTTTAATTCAATCCCCGCCTGGCCGGCGACCTCGATGACATGCGTGTCCCGGTAGAACTCAAGATAGAATATCCGCGTGATTCCGCAGTTGGCGATGAGCTTGAAACAATGCCAGCACGGTGATGCGGTAATGTAGATGTCTGCTCCGTCAACTGCCACGCCGTTCTTTGCCGCCTGGATAATTGCGTTTGCCTCTGCGTGCACCGTGGCGATGCAATGACCGTTTTCCATGAAATGTCCCACATCGTCGCAATGCGGCATGCCGCGAACGCTGCCGTTGTAGCCCGTCGAGAGTATGGTCTTGTCCCGGACGATCACCGCCCCGACATTCTTCCGGTCGCAGGTGGACCGGGTCGCAACTTCTTGTGCTATCCTCATGAAGTATTCGTCCCATGGCGCGCGTTTTCGCCGCGAAGGCGTTGTTTTCTTTTTGAGCATCGATTCTCTCCTGTTTACTGTGAACCGTCAACGGTATCGATTTGGTCTATGCGGTGCACATGCCTGCCGCCTTCGAACGGGGTGATCAGCCATTGCTTCAGGATTTCCGAGGCGGTTTGCGGCGTGGTTATCCGTTGGCCCAACACCAACACATTTGCGTCATTGTGTGAGCGAGACATGGCGCCCATTTCCGGGGTTGTGCATAGCGCAGCGCGGACCTTTTTGAATCGATTCGCCACAATAGAGGCGCCGATGCCGGAACCGCAAATGACGATCCCTCTCTTGAAGGTTCCAATTGAGACTTTGCTCGCCACCCGGGCCGAGAATATCGGGTAGTCACTTCGTTCTTCGCCAAAGGCTCCCACATCCTCACAGGAAATGCCAAAGGATTCAAGGTCCCTTTTTATATGTTCCTTGAGCTTGAAACCAGCATGGTCGCATCCGATGACAATGGCGTTGTCCTGGTGAGTCACTTTAGTTCCTTTCAATTCAGCAGGAATCAATTTTCCCTGGAGTAGGGGTAAAATAAATCGTATCTTATTGTAACAGAGAGTCTATTTTGCAAGTCGAATAAAGTGAATAACAATGAATGAGATTGATCGGCTGACTATCGAGCAGGCGAAGAAGAAAGACAGGATCGCCTTTAAGAGAGTGTATGATTTTTACTCGCCGTTCATATGGAAAATTGCCTACAGGACAATGCATGGCGATGCGGAAGCGGCCGGGGAGGCAGTGCAGGACACATTTATCCGGGTCCATGAATCTCTGCATAAGTTCAGCGGTGAATCCGGATTGTCGACATGGCTGTACCGGATCGTTTTCAACGTATGTCTGACGGCGCTGGCAAAGCAAAAGAGGACGCGCATCATGCAACCGCTTGACGAAAACATAGCGGTGAAAACATCTTTGGCGGAAAGCCTGGATTCCAAGGATCAGGTGCGCGCCATCCTGGCCAGCATGTCAGCAGAAGACCAGTTTCTTTTGACCGGCCGGGAAGTTTTGGACCTTTCCTATGAGGAGCTTGCCGCGATAACCGGTGACAACGCCGGAACCCTGCGGACCAGGCTTTCACGGCTGAAAGAACAGATCCGAAAAAATTTTAAGGAGTGAGTATGGGTATACATAACGAAGATCAGCTGCCGGCCGGGTTTATCGGCGATTTTGCCGATATTCCTGACGTTCCGGGTCATCTGTATGGCCGCTTGCGGCACGGCATCGACAGGAGAGTTGCGGTACGGCGTACCTTGTGGGCCGTTGCCGCTTCGCTTATTATCATGGTCACCGCATTCTCTGTGGCGCATCTGTCGCGGCCCCAGATAGCTTCCGTGGCTGAAGCTGAGGAGGAACTGAGCACCGTTGACAGCTATATCAACAGCAACGTGTATACGGAAGACGACAATTCGTACGTCTATTACGAAGAAACGCTTTATCAGGAGTAGAATATTTTTTGGAGGTTCGTATGCGTGGTAAATTGGTTGTTTGCATGTGCGCAGTTTCTCTGTTCTTGGGAGCAGCAACCGTGGCAGGCGCTCCGGATACACTTGCCTTGTCTCGCGATTCCATTCATCAGAAATGGTGGGCGCAACTCAACCTGACCGAGGACCAGAAGGCAAAGCTTAAAGCACTTCGCGGCGGCGCAAAGGATTTCAGAAAAGCCAATTTCGACAAGATGAAGTCCGTTCTTGACAAGAGCAAAGAGGAATTGTTGAAGGAGGCCCCGAGCAGGGACGTGTTGTACGGGTACGCAAAAGAGATGGGAGACCTTCAGAAGGCACTATCGGAACATATGGCTGATCAAATGCTGAAAATGAAAACGGTTTTGACAAAAGAGCAGTTCCAGAAATTCCTGAACAGGGATTTCCGGCAAGGTATGGGCCCGCCGGGAAAAGGGCCACATTCGCCCCATGGCGGCCCGCACGGTTTAGGCCCGCCGCCACCCGGCGATATGGATGATTGAGAAAAGTCGAGAAGTCTAGGAGTTGCCCTTCGATACGCTCAGGGACCGAGGGGAAATAGAGTCTAAGATCAGAGGGCCGGTGGAAGTGTGAAATCCGCCGGCCCTCTGTCATTTTCGGCCAGGGCGGCCCGCGGATGCGCCTGGCGGTAGACTTTGAGCAGGTGTTCCTTGGACATGTGCGTGTAGATCTGGGTCGTGGCAAGCGACGAATGCCCGAGAAGTTCCTTGACAGCGCGGATATCGGCGCCCCGGTCGAGCAGATGCGTGGCGAATGAATGCCGAAGCACGTGCGGGCTCTTTTTCTTCTGCTGCGTTACCCGCGAGAGTTCGCGGGCAACGATCCGCTCGATTTGCCGCCGCGAGAGCCTGCCTCCCTTTTCATTGGAAAACAGCGGCGCATCATGCGCCCGTGGCATTTTCTTTATGTCAAGATAGTGCCTGATCGCGTCAAGTGTCTGCTGCGTGACCGGCACGACCCGTTCCTTTCGCCCCTTTCCAAGAACCCGGACGCTCGCCCGCTTGTATTCAATCGTTCCCACATCGAGCGAATGAAGTTCGGCAAGCCGGATCCCGCTGCCGTACAGCAGTTCCACAATGGCCCTGTTTCTGGCCGCTTCCACCGGGCCTTGCGTGCGCGGATCTCCGTGGTCGCCACCTTCGAGTTCCTGCGCCTGTTTTTCCGTGAGAAAGGCCGGAAGCGGTTTGTCAAGTTTCGGGTTTGCAAGAAGCTTTGTCGGGTTTGTGGCGACAAGGCTTTGCTTCATGCAGAATTTCGAAAACGATTTAAGCGTGGCGATCTTTCTGGCAACGGAACGGGGCTTGAGCGCAAGTTCTCCGAGGGAAAAGGTAAATGCCCGCAAAACGCCCTTTTTCATTATTTCTTCAAACGCCGCGTCGGAATAATTTTGAGACACAAAGGCGGAAAACTGTTCCAGGTCCCGTTTGTACGATTCGACCGTCAGGACCGAATAGCCCCTTTCCTTCAGGATATAGTCGAGGAACGATTGGATGGTTTCGTGGAGGGTGGTCATACTGTCATCAAAATACTTCGTAGAGACGTAGCATGCTACGTCTCTACCCGACAATTGTGGAGGGCATGAAAGAATGAATTTTGGTAGGCCCGAATATATTTTTCAAAACGAACATCTTCGATAGAGGAGAAAAAAAATGGTCTTTGGCAAAAGCTTTTCAGTACAGACGCAGGGATTTTCGGATATCGTCAATGTTACGGATAGAATAGCGTCCCTCATCAACGAGTCTGGCGCCAGGAATGGCATTGCAACCGTTTTTGTCGTGGGATCGACTGCATCGATTTCAACCATAGAATTCGAACCAGCGCTGACCGAGGACATGAAGGAACAGCTCGACGAGCTGATTCCGAGCGACTTGAAAAGCAGGCATTCCCAAACCTGGGGAGACGACAACGGGTTTTCTCATATCCGCGCAACCCTGATGGGCCCGGGAATAACCGTCCCATTTTCCGATAAGCAGCTCACCCTCGGCACCTGGCAGCAAATTGTTGTCATAGACCACGACAACAGGCCGAGATCGCGCAAGATTTTCGTTCAAATTATTGGCGAGTGAAGGTACACCGACCAAATCAAGAGCCTCACAACTTCTCGGCATTCAATTTGCTTCTTTTTTTTGTTTGACATCAAATCAGGTAGATACCCATATTATTATTAGAAAGGGCCAGAACCTACTATTTGTATATAATCCAATTCTTTGTGGTTTCACCTTTTTAAAAGGAGTCTTTCATGAATACCCGTTTTGCTCGTAGGATTTCAGCGGTTTGTGTTCTTGCTTCGTCTCTCCTTATCCCCGCGTCCTCGAGCTTTGGCGATGATGTCTCTCCTGCCGGAGCAGGATCAAAGGCGTTGCTTTTTTCCATGGCACTGTTGACTCCGTCAGCATATAATGGCGGACTTGGAATGAAATATTACATTGCAGATCCATTTGCTCTTCGCGGCGACCTTCAATTTGGATTTGCCGACCACAAAATCCCGGGTACTGGTGGAGCGTCTGACGAGGAGGTAAGTGCAACTCAATTCGGTATTTCCGTTGGCGGAGAGTATCACTTCATGAAAAGCCGCGTGAGTCCCTGCGTGAGTCCCTATGCAGGGGTGGACCTGGGAGTAAGCACAACTTCCACGGACTCGAAGAATTCTGTCGCAGCATTTGCTGAAGTCAAGAACGTTGCCTCCGGAGTCACGATTGGGGGCGCTCCGTATCAGGGTGGCCTGAATTTCAGGGTTGGATTGATTGGCGGAGTTGAGTTCTTTGTCCTTAGAGAGTTGAGCCTTGGAGCGGAATATAATCTGGGATATTCTCTGACCGCCCTGTCTGATCAGCAGGCCACGACGAACGGAAATCCTTCAACAACTGTAACGACCAAGGAAGGCAACATAAACTCGTTTGGAATCAATGGCATCGGAACTTTTACGTTGGCCTTCTATTTCTGACAATCTCCGTCTAGTTCTTTGCAGATAGGCCGGGAAGAGTGTTCTTTCCGGCCTTTTTTGACAAAGCACTCTGTTTTTGGTTTCACATGATGTCTTCTTGTGTTATTTTTGTTTTGTCTTGATGGGTTATTCCTTGCATAATCATCCAAATTATCCTTCAAAGAAGGCGCTCATGAAAGGCATTATCTTAGCAGGCGGGTCAGGAACGCGGCTCTATCCAGTGACGCTTGCAGTATGTAAACAGCTCATGCCTGTATACGACAAGCCAATGGTCTATTACCCGCTCTCGATTCTCATGCTTGCCGGAATAAAGGAAATCCTTGTCATCACAACGCCAAACGATATTGACGCGTTCCAGCGCCTGCTCGGCGACGGATCGCAGTGGGGACTTCGCCTTTCGTATGCGGTGCAGCCGAAGCCGGAGGGCATTGCCCAGGCATTTATCGTTGGCCGGGATTTTATCGGGAGTGATGCGGTCGCCCTGATTCTCGGCGACAATATTTTCTGGGGACACGGTTTTGTCGGTTCGCTCTTGACTGCGGCCGCAAAAACAAGCGGCGCCACCGTGTTCGGGTACTGGGTCAATGATCCAGAGCGGTACGGCGTCGTTGAACTTGACAAAAACAACAAGCCCGTCGGGCTGGTCGAGAAACCGGCAACGCCGGTCTCGCCGTATGCCGTGACCGGACTATACTTTTACGATAACAGCGTCGTGGATACCGCGGCGCGGCTCAAACCGTCGGCGCGCGGTGAGCTCGAAATTACCGACCTGAACCGGCAGTACCTGGAAAAGGACGAACTCGATGTCGTGCTCCTTGGCAGGGGCGTCGCGTGGCTCGATACGGGCACCCACGAATCCATGCTGCAGGCGTCTGTTTTTGTCGAGACGATTCAATCCCGGCAGGGCCTCAAGGTCTCGTGCCCGGAGGAAATCGCGTTTCGGCTGGGATACATTGGCAGCGAGCAATTGCTGCGGCTCGCCGACCCCATGAAAAAGAACAGCTACGGGCAATACCTGATGCAGGTTGCCGAGGGCAAAAGGAAATAATGAAATTTACAGAAACCGAATTGGCAGGACTTTGGCTCATAGAACCCGACGTGCACGAAGACAAACGCGGTTTCTTTCTTGAATCGTTTACCTCGCGGGAAATGAAAGCGCACGGCCTGCCGGAAATTTTCGTGCAGGACAACCATGCCCGGTCGCTCGCGGTCGGGGTGGTTCGGGGCATGCATTTTCAAAAGCCCCCCTTTGCACAGAGTAAGCTTGTCCGAGTCGTGCGCGGGGCAGTGTTCGACGTCGCCGTCGACCTGCGCACGGCGTCAAGGACCTTCGGCAAATGGCTCGGCGTCGAGCTTTCCGAGGAAAACAAAAAAATACTTTTTGTTCCCAAAGGGTTCGGGCACGGATACTGCACCCTGACCGACGACTCGGAGTTTCTTTACAAAGTCGACGCCTGTTATTCTCCGCAGCACGACAGCGGAATTCGGTGGAACGATCCGGCGATCGGGATACGATGGCCGGTGTCGGAACCCACGCTGTCCCAGAAGGATTTGTCGTTGCCGCTGTTGAAGGACATCGATTCCCCTTTCTAGCGGCGATGAAATTCCGGATGAAAAAAATGGTGCGTTCATCTTTTCTTTATCCCCTCAGAGTGCTGGGAGCCGGCATCGGCTACACGAGCTATTTCGTGGCTGCCGTGGTATTCCTGTGCCTCGGCGTTCCACTGCTTCTTATCCTTGCGCTTCGGCCCGGTCTGATGCGGCGATACATGTACCGGACCCTCAAGGCGTACACGTTCTTCCTGACCAGGATTTGGCTTCCCCTTCTGCAGGTCTATTCGATAGCGGAAATTTCCGGGTTTGACAAGCGGTCGATGAACAATGTCATCTTTGTTGCGAACCACCGCGGCAGGCTCGATGCCCTATTGCTCCTGTCCATGGTGCCGGAATCAGGCGTTCTTATCAAGCCCAAGTACACGCGTATCCCTATATATTCGGCATTCGTCAAGTACCTCGATTTCGTTCGTGCGGATTCCGGGTCTCCCGCATCCCTGGCCGCCTCGCTTGCGCGATGCAAGGCCATCCTTGGCCAGGGCAAGAACCTGCTCGTGTTCCCGGAGGGCACCAGGGCGAAGAGCGGGAAACTGCAAGAGTTCAAGGATTTTTCCTTCAAGGTCGCACTCGAAAGCGAAAGACCTGTCGTACCTGTCATCATTCATTCCGATTACCCGTTTATGGCCCGTACCCCGCAAAGTATTTTTCCCAGGTACCGGCTGCGATATACCATTCGGTTTCTTCCGCCGTGCGCTGCACAGGACAACGAGCGGCCGGCACAATTCGCCGACAGGGTGCACGCGCTCATGGCGAAAACCCTGACAGACCTGGACATTGGAACCTACTGGGCAAGCCGGTCCGTGAGGGGCGGCAAACCGGAAAAGGACTCTACCGCTTCATGACCACCTTACGGCAGGAATTCGGCTTAGACGACATACAATCTATCCTTCCCCACCGGCCGCCGTTTCTTTTTGTCGACAGGGTGATTCGGCTGGTCCCGGACAAGGAGATAATCGCCGAGAGGACCATTCGCGACGACGAGCCCTATTTTGCCGGCCATTTTCCAAAGAAACATATCATGCCGGGCGTTCTTGTCACCGACGCGCTTGCCCAGGCCAGCGGGCTCTTGTGGGGCCTGAGCAAAAGGACCACTGGCGCAGTCTTGACAAAGGAGCCGCAGATCTTCTTCCTGGCGTCTTCTACAATCAAATTTGTCAACCCCTCGTTTCCCGGCGAGACCCTTACCCTTAAGTCATGGTCGGAACGAAGTTTCGGTTCCCTGTTCAGTTATTCGGTGGAAGCAACGGTCAAAAGAAAAGTCGTTGCCAAAGGGAGCCTCACGCTTGCTATGATGGACGACGCCTCCGCCGCCTTGGCGTCCCCGCAGGGGGAGAAGTCCACCCCTTCGGGTGCTTCCCCGGGTCGCCTGACGAGGGACGGCCACGTATGAACATCCTCCTGCTGCGGGCATATCCGAGGAAAAACGGGTACACACGTCGGCTCGCCGACCTCTTTGTCAAGGGCCTTCGGGAGGGGGACAACGCGACGATTGTGGACCGGGACATTGCCGCGGCAGACATCAACCCCTGCATCGGGTGCTACCGCTGCTGGATCACCTCGCCGGGCAAATGCTTTTATGACGACGACATGGTGACGCTGCAGGATGATCTGCTCAATGCTGATATCATCGTCTGCGCCACGCCACTGAATTCGTTTTCGGTTTCAAGCTCGCTCAAAGCGCTCCTCGACCGGACGCTGCCGCTGACTATGCCGCGTTTCGAGGTTTCGCCCCGCGGAACGGTACGCAACACCCTCCGGTTCCCGGAAAAATGGCCCAAGAAAATCGCGACGATCGTGGTCGGCGCATTCAAGGGCGACGAGATCTTTTCAGGCGTGAGGGCCATGATGTCGCATTATGCAAACGCGGTCTCCATGGAGCTGTGCGGGGAACTCGTCCGGCCCGAATCGTTTCTGTTGCCATTCACCCTTGCCAAGCCCATGACCGTAAAAACCATCGAAGCGGCGTTTGTCCGTGCAGGCTACGAACTTGCGACCGAGGGCAGAATTTCTCCTGAAACGCAGGAGAAAGCCGCCACCCCGCTTTCCTCGGATATCCCCTATTTCAAGAAATATTCGAACATTTACTGGGAACACGCAGTGGCGCTCGGCGAGAAATCATGGGACCTTGATGTTCTCTGCAGAAACGTGACATCCGACGTCCGCATCCTGATGCAGGAAATGGCTCGCAGCATCGATCCTGTTGCGACGGCAAAATTGAAGGCAACCTTTCAATTCGAATTTCCGGACAAGAACCTCTGTTTTACCCTGCACGTGGACCACGGTGTGTGCAGCTTCTTAGAATCCGCCGCTGAGGGCGGAACATCCGCCAATCCCGACCTGAAGGTAATTTGTTCGTCCGAGATCTGGGCAAACGTATTCATGCGTCAGATCAATGTGAGAGACGCTCTTGTCAATAAGCAGATCGTATTGGAGGGAGAAAAGCACCTGTTTTCCCGGCTCGACCGTTATTTCCCGCCGCCCGTCATGTGAGCCCCACGTAAACGCCCTCGCATGAGGGCCCCCCGTTATGTAGCTGCCAGTTCGCTCTTTGCCCGCGCAAGCCCGGTGAGATTATTAATATTGTATACAACTGTCTTTTTAGAAAACCCGTTGACGCGGACCAGGCCGGATAGAATTCGGCCCGGGCCGATTTCCAAGAGCGCGTCCGGCCGCATGGTGTCGCAGACCGACTCCATGCACTGCCGCCACAGGACCGGATTGACAAGCTGGTCGGATACGAGACGCCGGATCAAGACCGGGTCGGATTCGCATTGCGCCGTGGCATTCATCATGAGTGGAACGGCGGGCGCGGAAAACACGATCTGCTCGACCCAAGCTGTAAACTCACGCCACGCGCAGGTCATAAAGGGACTGTGCCAGGGGCCGGCCACGAGGATGCTTTTGCATTTGCCAAGCCCCCGTTCGCTGACAAGGCGGGAGAACGTGTCAAGCGCAGCCACGTCACCTGATACCACAATCTGGTCAGGCGCGTTATCGTTTGCCAGCACGATCCTGTCTGACATGCCATGTGACGCGCCGGAGGATGAGCCGGAGGACTTATCCTTTGGACTTCCGAGGGGCCTGTTCACTTCGGCCAGGAGTTCTTTAACTTTGTCAAGCGGCATGAACAGAACCGCCATCATGCTGCCGTTGCACTGCGAGGCAGCCTCGTCCATGAGCGCTCCGCGTTTGGCCGCGATCGCAACGGCGTCCTCGTCGGGCACCACGCCGCTTGCGGCAAGCGAGGTTATCTCGCCGAGCGAATGGCCGAGGACCAGCGACGCAGCGATGCCGGCTTCCCGGACATGCGCGAGGTATCCCAGCGACACTGCCGCCAGGAGAGGTTGCAGGTACTCTGCCTTCCGCAGCTTCTTTTCCGGACCCCGCAGGCACAGCTTTTCAAGGTTTTCGTGGGTCAGGTCGCTGGCAAGCGCGACAAGGCGCCGGAAATGGGCGTCGCCTTTGAAAAGGTCAAAACCCATGCCGACTTCCTGCGAACCTTGCCCTGGAAAAAGAAAGACTAGTCTCATGGGTCAAATGACCGTGGCGGTCAGCCCTCCGTCAACGACGATCGACTGGCCCATGATATAGGAAGAATCGTCCGATGCGAGAAATCCAACGACCGCCGCGACTTCAGTCGGCGTGCCGAACCGTTTCGCGAGGATCCTGGCCATGTTCTGAAGCTTTATCTGCCGGGGCATTTTTGCGGTCATGTCGGTTTCGATGAATCCCGGCACCACCGCATTGACGCGAATACCGCGCGGCCCGAGTTCCGCCGCAAGGGACCGGGAGAAGGCAAGAAGCGCGCCCTTGGACGCGGCATAGTTGGTCTGGCCGCCAATGCCGACCAATCCGGACACCGACGCGATGTTCACGATCGATCCTTGCTTGGCGTTCATCATGGGCCGGGCTACAGCCTTTGCAAACCGGAATGCGCCGTTGAGGTTGGTGTCGATGACCTTGTCCCATTCCTCGACAGGCATCATCATCAGGTACTGATCCGAGGTGATGCCGGCGTTGTTCACGAGAATGTCAATTCTTCCGTTTTCCCGTACGATCGATTCTACGGCAGCGTCGATTGCCGCCCCGTCCGCCTGACTGCACAGGATTTTTTCGCTCCCCGTGGCTAGCGCGGTCTGCGTCGCCGCCTCCTCGTGCCGGTGATAGGTGAAATAGACTTTCGCGTGCCTGCGGGACAGTTCCTCGACAACGGCTTTTCCGATGCCGCGCGAACCGCCCGTGACCAACGCAACCTTACCCGTGAACATGCTGGTTCCTTTTTTCTCTGAACGGCTTTTTACTTAAGGGAAATATACTTTTGACGCAGATCATCGGGCCAATCTTTGATCAGCCTGTTCGTTTTATAGTCCACGATGGTAACCACGGTCCGGCCGCAGGCCATTTCAACCTTTGTCGTTTGATGAACAAGCGAATGAAGGAATTCAAGACGGCCTTCATACGTCGAAACAATGGTGTGCGTGGTCGTCAGCACAAGAGGATCCCCAAACTTGACAAATCGTTTGTAAACGCAATGGTTTTCCACGACCGGCGTAATGAAACCGAGTTTCATGGCGGCATCGATGGTCAGCAGTTCCTGCATGACCGCAAGCCGCCCTTCCTCGAACCAGTGGAAATACTGGGCGTTGTGGACGACCCCCATCATGTCCGTCTGATGAAAAGCAGGTGTGAGCGTAATCTTTCTCTTAATCGTATGCATAGGGACCGCCTGAAAAAAGAGCGCCTGGAACGGAATTTTACATTTCGTCAAGCTTTACGGTCAGGCTCTTGGGCATGATCGGCGGCATGGAAATGGTCTCGACCGGCGGCCCGCCGGCGGAACCGAGACAAAAGGACAATCCGGCAAAGGCAAGCGGAAGGGGAAACAGCGCCAGACCCACAAAGCGGGAAAGTGCAGGGGAAAAACACGAGGCGACCACCTCGGCCACCTTGTCCGGACCGTGATAGATCGGGGCGCCTTTTTTCATGAGGCCGTCCCCGGCCGCGGAGCTGACGCCGATAATCTTATGGGTCAATCCACCGGACCTGCGGGCCAGGATTGCCTCACGGCCCACGAACTTCTCCTTATTGAAATCGATCATCCATTGAAGTCCGAGCGAAAGGGGGTCCAAGACAGCCGCGCCTTCCGCAAAAATATTGAAAAACCTGCCCTCGAGTCGCAGGTCGCCGTGAATATCCACGCCGCAGAGTCCGCCTCCGACTTTTTTTGCGCTTGCCTCGCATGCCTCGAAAAGCTCGGCAGCGTTGCCTTGGGGAACCAGGAGAAGGTAGCCGAATTCCGATGTCTTTCCCGCGCGGAAAAGCGAAACTGCCGCACCCTTGAAATCATAGCGCTCGATAGAAAGATACGGAAGCCCGAGCACGTCAGGCCCGAACAGATCCTTTGCCACGGACCATGCCTTGTACCCGTCTATGCTGAGCACCGCGTGCGACTCCGAAAGGTCTTCCATTCCCGCATTCTCCGCGCCGCACCCGATCAGCGTTTTTTTGAGGGCTTCATCGTCGATGATGCTTTCGCACAGAAGAATGCACTCTTCATCGTTGTTTGCGATATAACAATCTGCGACAAGATTGCCGTTTGGATCCGAAAGAAAGGTGTGGAGCATTCGACCGAAACGAAGCTTCACCACATTGCCCGCGCAGAGCGAATCCAGGAAATCCAGGCCTTTTTCCTCAGGAAAACGGAATCGCTGCATGAACGAAAAGTCGGAGATGCCCGCTGCATCGCGGACAAATCGGTACTCGGTGGCTGCATCGGAAACGCGAGAAACGATTTCGGAGCCGAACCGGTCGGCAAAGACGGCACGCGAACCTTCGGCAGCGGCGAATTGGTTGTGAAACGGGGATATTCTCATTTATTTGCCTCTTGCGCGGCCTGTTCCGCAAGCACGAAGTCGACCACGGTGTTGATCGAACGCAACACCGCAATGTTCTGGTCCGGGATCTTGATGCCGAACGAATTCTCGATGCACAGCACTATTTCAAGCGCGTCCAGCGAATCGAGTCCCAGGCCTGCACCGAGCAGCGCGACATCCTCGTGAAGATCTTCGGGCGTATAAGGAAGATTGAGCCTGCGGATGAGTTCTGTCTTAAAGGTATTGATGACCGCGGCGCGCTTGTCAATCGTCGCCTGAAAAGATTCTGCCATGTGCCCTATTCTTTTCGTATTACTGTTGCGCAGTTGATGCCGATATCGGAGCCGAAAACTACGAGAATATACTTTTTGGAAAGTTTGGGTTCAATGGCCGAACCCAAAATCGCATACGCCATATTATACATCGGTTGTGTAGCTTCTGCAAACCCTGTTTTGGGGCTGCAGTCGATCCAGCGCCGCCCGGATTTTCCCAGCACCGCAGTTGCCGCAGCTTGTACGCGTGGGCTTGCGGAGTTCAGACACACCGTACCAATGTCAAACGGCCCGACACCTGCGTCTGCGAGGGCGCGAACAATCGTATTTTCCAATGAGCTGGTGTCGGTGTCGGCGGCATCGCACCGGCCGGTTTCCGTTGACAATGCACTCGCGCACAGCCACCCGTGAATTCTTGCGTTCCTCCTCCTCGCATGACTCTCGGTTTCGATGATTAATGCGCAGGCCCCTTCTCCATACGGCGGACATCCGTCGGACATATGGCCGGATGAGAAAAGATCGGTCATTATTCTCGGCGACAATTCGTCCGCCGAAAGGCTGATAAGCGCCTGAGCATGACCGTTTTTGATCGCGTTTGCAGCAAAACCCAAACCCGCCAGTCCGGCCCCGGGTCCGAAACACAGAGTCGTATTGTGACCGGACAACAGCAGAGACTTACACACGTTTCCCGCAACGGAATTCGGCACGATATAGGGAAAGGCGTTTACCTGACTGATATGGAAATTCTCCCGCAATAGCGACCCGATGTGTTCGGATTCTGCCCATGACGGTTCTGCAGACAGGTGCAGGAACAAGCCCAGGTCCCGGCGGTCCGATTGCTTATCGGGAAACGCCGCATGGGACAACGCAAGCCTGACCGCAGCCGTGGCAAACTTGCTCGGACGGTCCATGCCACGGTCGTCAAGTCGCCTGTCGATCGTACGAAGGTCGAATTCCGGGACCATGGCGATCCTGATTGCGGCCGCTTCACCCACGATTCTGTCGGAAACAAAGTTTGTGCCGGATGAGATCTCTTTACAGAATTGTTCGTTGCCGATACCAGCCGCCGACACGAGCCCGATTCCCGTAATCGCTATGTTCTCCTCCGTCACGTTCTCGTTTCGGGCTTTTCCCGGCCGTATCCGGTGAGTGAGGACCAGACTCGCGTTGTTGCCGCCAAACGCGAAATTGCTCTTGATCATTGGTCCATCCGACGAAAAGCTGCGTCCCGCGTGCGGAACATAGTCGAGCGTGCATCCGTCCCGGGGTTCGGAGAAATTCGCCGTGGGCGGATACACTCCTTTCTCCAAGCAGAGGATGCTCGCCACGGTTTCAAGGGCCCCGGCAGCGCCCAGACAATGACCGACCATTGACTTGGTGGAACTGACCGGAATGCGGCCGGCCATTTCTCCGAACACCTTTCGTATGGCCCTGGTTTCCGTTTTGTCATTGGCGTCGGTACCCGTGCCGTGCGCGTTGATATATGATATTTCAGCCGGGCTCACAGCCGCGTCGCGCAAGGCCCGCTCTATGGCAAGTACCTGGCCCGCGCCGGATGGTTCCGGCGCCGTGCAGTGGTAGGCGTCGTTGGACAGCCCGAAACCGAGGATTTCGGCACACGAAGTCGCCCCGCGATTTTGAGCCGATTCCAGGCTCTCCAGCACGACGAACGCCGCAGCCTCGCCAAGGTTAAGTCCGGAGGGCTTGGAAAAGGGCGCGCACAGCCCGGCGCAGGTGGCCTTGAGGCCGTCGAATCCGGCCAACGTCGTTTCGCTGAAGGTGTCACTGCCGCCCGCGAGAACGACATCCGCGACTCCGGAGCGGATCAGGTCTGCGCCAAGGCCGATCGCCGCGCAGCTGGCGGAACAGGCGGTCACCACCGTCGTGCTGGGGCCCTTGATTCGAAAAACGTGGGCCAGCGCCTTAGCGCCGCTGTAATACCGTTTTGCAAAGAATTCTCCAGCCGTCAACGACTCGTCACCGGATAGGATTCGCGCGTAATGCCGCTCGATCGTTTGCATTGGACCGCTGCAGGTCGCGAAAACAAGCCCGATCCTTTCGCCGAGCGTCGCCGGATCGATGCCGGCCTGCGCGATCGCCTCGCGGCAGGAGGCTTCGGCGAAGTGCACGAACCTGTCGAGCGAACGAAGACAGGGATGCGCGTCGATTCCTGTTTCGTCAAAGTTTCTGATGATGCCGGCATGGGTCGCCCGAAGGTGTGACAGGTGCGGCCGGCCGATAGGAGAAAACGATTGCTTCGCCGAGCAGACGGCGGCCCCGAATGTCGCGCACCCGCTGCCCGCACTGGATACCACACCCATGCCGGTAACCACAACGCGCTTTCTCACGTGAGGGCTTCCCCCTTCGTGGACTGCGAAGCGCAGCCGTTCTTCAGGACCATGGCGAAATTGTATCCCAGGTCGGTGGAGGCAAGGACCAGGATATGGTCGGGAACCGCGACAGCTTCCTTAATGTCAATTTCAGGTATTCCGGTGTTTTGCGGCCACAACTGGGGACCCTGGCGAAACGCCGCGAGCGTGCATGCAACACCGACGAGGATTGAAGCGGTTTCGATATACCCCGTATTGAACGTCGTCCCTGCAAGCGGGGCCCGGGGAGCGCAGCTCCACAGATGAGAATCAAGAATGGCGAGCACCTTCTTGTCCTGCGCGTTGCCCTGGGGCGCCCACACGGCGCACCCGAGGTCCTTCCAGCCGATGCCCGCACGTCGCAGTGCGGTGACGCAGGCATCGAGCAGGCCGCTTGTCGCCATGCTCTGGCCCGAAAACTCCGTGCCGTCGACGTTCGTGGCATACGATAGCATTTCCGCAAGCACCGGCGCGCCGCGCAGTCGTGCGTTGTCAAGGGTTTCAAGAACCAGCGATGCCGCGCCTTCGGCAATCACTTTTCGTTTCAAGTCCGCCATGTCGATGCAGTAGTTGGTTTCGGACGTACCCTGTTTGAGAAAACCGATCATGTCGTAGTTATGGAACATCCGGTAATACACTTCATCCGAGGCGCATGCAAGCATGGCCGAGGCGCGGTTTTCCAACAGAGCATTGTACGCATACGCGCAGCTCGCGATTCCGGCATGCGGTCCCGGGGCAAGCGTCATGTTTTCACCCCTCAGGCACAAAGCATTGCTCACCCACCCTGCCGTTGAATTAGCCGTTATGTTGGAAAAACAATTGATGTCGGGCTGGCAATCCGGGGTCGAGAACACCCTGTTCATGTGGCCGTCCTCGGGCGGGCCGTTGCACACGCCCATGACAATGCCGATGTCGTCGGCGTTGCCGCGGCCTACACGGAGTCCCGCGTTGTCAAGCGCAAGCCTGGAGGCGGCCGTCGCATACGTGCTGATCCTGTTCATGCCGGACAAGTCAAGCCTGCGGTCCACGTCCGAGGCCTTGAAGTCCGCGACAAGTCCGGCGTTTTTCGACGTGCTGGTTTCGTTTTTGAGCCGGGGAGCGGGTCCATAGCCCCGCGCGCTGTTCCGAAGTGCGATAAGGGTCGCGTCCACGCCCAGGCCCAGCGACGTCACGCAGCCGGCGCCGGTAATCACGACCCGCGCATGGGCTTTCCTGCGGGCGGGAACGGGCGCATCCCATTTCGTGACCACGATCGCGGCGTTGTTGCCCCCGAACGCGTAATTCGCGGAAATAAACGCGGGATAGTTTTTTTCCCGTGCAACATTGGGAACATAGTCCAGCGTGCAGCCCGGGCGCGGAGACGAAAAATTGAGCGTTGGAGGCACAAATCCCCGGTTCATGGCAAGGAGATTGCAGGTTGCCTCGAGCAGTCCGGTCGTTCCCATGCAATGCCCGAAAAAGGATTTCGTCGACGTCACCGGTATCTGGCTGCAGTGGTCCTGGAGGAACTTCGCAATTCCCTTTGTCTCGGCGCGGTCGTTTGCTTCGGTGCCCGTGCCGTGCGCATTGATGCATCCGACATCGGTAAGGGGGATCCCGGCGTCGGCAAGGGCATTCTTGAGCGTCCGAAACACGCCCTCGCCCCGCGGGTCGGGCGACGTCGGATGATACGCGTCGCTGGTCAGGCTGTGCCCCGCGATCTTGCCGTACAATCGAGCGTGCCGCAGAAGCGCCTTCTCCATGTCCTCGACGACCCAAAACGCCGTAGCTTCTCCTATGTTAAGGCCGACGGGCAGGGAAAACGGCGCGGTGCGGCCGGTGGATACGGCCTTGAGACCGTTGAATCCCGACATGTTCGCCTGGCACAGCGAATCCGATCCGCCGAGCACCACCGTCGAGTACAATCCGAGATTGACAAGCGATGCCGCCAGGCCTGCGGCGCCGGTGGTCGACGAACACGCCGTGGTCACGATCCAGGTTTCGCCGCCAATACCCAATGCCCTCGAAAGCGCCTTGCCGAAGCCGTAATATTGGGCTTGCAGGTTCATTTTTTCGTCGAACGGTTTTCCATCCCTGCCGTGCAGCCACTTGTATTCTTCCTCGGCAGAGAGCAGCCCGCCGTTGCACGTGCCGAGCACCAATGCGATGTCCCGGCGCGCGGACGAGGGTTTCCATTCCAATCCCGCGTCGTTCATCGCCATGCGAGCCGATGCGATCGCATACTGCAAATACCGGTCGTCGTATTCGGCAATCTCCTCTTTGTCCAGGTACTTCGCGGGGTCGAAGCCGCGGATCTCGCCGCCCAGGTTCGTCCTGAAGCATGATGCGTCGAACCGGGTTATCGGCGCCAGCCCATGCCTGCCTTCATGGAGGTTCCGCGCGATCTCTTCCACGGTGTTTCCGATCGGGCTCAAAACGCCGATGCCGGACACCACGGCGTGGCCCTTCACTCCCAAACGCGCGAGGGGTTTTCCCACGCTCTTTTCTCCATCCCGCCAGGTAGCCGGCTCAAGGCTTGCCGAATGAGATTCTTTCTGGAGGCGATAGAAACTGTTCCACACGCCGACGAATTCACGGTAGAGCTCCTCCCGGTTCATGTTCAGGGGCTCAAACACCACGTGGGCGCCGTTGTAGTGGGTCCAGTCGAAATCAACGATCCGTTTCTGGCTTGTCATCCGGTCCCAGTGCACGGAACCCGGATAGGGGGTGAAAATGAAGAACTCGGCGGTATGAACACCCGCTTTGTTAAGAAGCTCGACAATTCTGTCGCCGACGCCCCGCAGGTCCCAGTCCCGCCCCAGCGCGCATGAGGCGAAAAAGTTGATGTCCCGGTCGGACAGTTTCTTCACAAGGTCGAACAGGACCTGTCGTTCGCGCTGGCCGCCCGACAGGGCCCGGATCGACACCGGGTCCACGTTGAGCGTGCAATAAAAGTTCTTCACGCCGGCGCGAGCCATGAGGTCGAGAAAGGCGCTGTCGGTGTTCAGCGCGATCGTCGAGCTCACGAAATATTTCTTGTTGAGCGGCGCCAGGGCTTCGAGCAGGGCCCGGCTGTATTCCATCATCTTGCGTTGTGTGAAGAACAGGGTGTCGTCTGCCAGATACACGTTTTCGTATTTGAGCTGCCGGATTTCGGAAACCACCTTGTCGATCGGCCTGAACCGTATTTTGCCCCCCATGTGCGCCGGGATCGCGCACATCGCGCAGTTATAGGAACACCCGCGCGTCAACTGGACAAGATCTTCGTCCCAGTCGTAATAATCTTTTTTGTAAAACAGGTCGCGGCGCGGGATCTTCATATCCGCAAGATTGAAGCTGCACCCTCCCTTGTAAATCCGTTTGAGCGCGCCTGCCTGGCAATCCGCAAGGATCGCGGCCCAGGTCGGCTCACCTTCACCGAGATTGACGCTGTCCGCATGCCTGAGGCATTCTTCGGCCATGAATGACGGGAAAAACCCGCCCATGATGACCTTTTTGCCGCGGCTACGGAATCCGTCGGCGATTGCAAAAGCGCGAGTGGCCTGCGGCGTAAAACAATTTATCGCAACCAGATCGGTATCGGCCGAGAAATCCACGGTGTCGCCCGCGTTGTCGTCCACCAGCTCAACCTCGTGTTCCGGCGGAGTCAAGGAGGCAAGAATGGGAATTCCCAGTGATGGCGGCGTGGTAAAATCGCCCAGGAAATAATCGATGAGCCCCTTGTCCAATTCAGGATTATTGGTGAGGAATTTTTCAAACCTGGGATACACGAACGTTATTTTCACTTTTGCAAGCCTATTGGAAACAAAAGGATTCACAGCACTTACGCAAAGTGGTTAAAAATAACCTTTGGGAAAGGTTGAGGAGTTGAGAAGTTATAATCCTTCATGCGGCGGATTAAGCGTGGGAAAGGTTTTCGCAAGATCGTACAATTTCCTCTTGATCATGTCCTTGGTGACTGGCTTGAACAAGTAATTCTGCAGGCCTGCCTTGGCAGCCTCAAAAATATTTGACTTGTCATGCTCGGTGGTCACCATGACAAAGGGGATTGACGCTGTCTCCTTTTGGCCGCGGACATGCTTGAGAAGATCAAGCCCTGTTCCGCCCGGCATATGCCAGTCCGAAAGGATGAGGTCTATTTTTTTTGAGGCGAGCAATTTCTTTGCCTCGTCGCAGGACATTGCAGTTTCGATCTTTGTGTAGCCGAGGTCCTGCAATATCTTCTCAATAAGATGGACTTGCATCTTGGAATCGTCTACGACAAGGATCGAGGTATCCATGGCACCCTGCGTGATGAATGATATCGGATTTTCATTATACCTTTCATTCCTTCGGGAAACAAATAATTAATCACGGAAAGACCCATCTCCCGATTCCCTCGATCTCAGGATTGACCCCGGCTTTCCAGGGGCCCGGATGGTCCAAAATATATTCATGGACTGTCAGGCCCAGCGCCAGCGGAATCCGGAGAGCGGCAGGAATCCCGGATTCCTCCACGCTTTGCAACTGGACAGGCGCGAAATAGGTCAAGAGATAATCGACCAGGGTCAGATTGTGCGCGCCTCCACCCGACACCCTGATGACTTCGGCCGGAAGAACGTGATGGTACTCCCGCCTGAAGAACTCGAACGCACTGCGGGCGGTCAGCGCGGTGAGCGTTGCTATCTTGTCAAGCGGCGCCAAGGCCTTGACAGCCGGATGCTCGTAACTGCCGACGAAGTCCTGGAGAAACGCGTGTTTCGGCGACGGCCTGGAGAACCATTCGAGTGCAACGAGCGCTTCGACGCATCCGGTGTTCACGCTGCCCTTCGCCGCATAGGAACCGTCACGGTCGAACCCGTTCTCACAGCCCGCTTCTTTTGCGGCCATATTGATGAGGCAGGTCCCCGGCCCCACGTCACTGTCCAGGACCGTGTGCATCGCCTGGTTGTCGATAATTGTCAAGTGGGAAATCAGGCCGATATTCAGGTAAATGGAGACCGGCTCGATGCTTTTTGCAATTTTCACGTTGCCCGGAAACAACGGCAGACGGCCGGGGCCTCCCGCAAGATTTGAGTGCCTGGCAAAGCCCGATATCGCAGGGACCTTGAAGGCAGAGGCGAGAAGCTGGGCGTCCCCAAGGGAAACATCCCAGGACTTTGCCTGAATGTTGTCGCCGCTTGACCCGTTGAAAATGGTGCAGGGGTTCATGACAATGAGATGCGGCCGGCGCAGGGATTTGTGTGCGTGCGCCAGGGCATTTTTTGCGCATTCGAGAAAAAGCCAGGAAATTTTCTGGTCAAGCCATGCTAATTGGTCAAGAGAAACGGTCGGATGCGGCGTGAGTATCAGGGTTTCGACAAGCTGCTCGACCAGATCAGGATACGGCACTTCGGCATGCGCCAGCGTTTCCCAGGAGTCTCCTTCAACCGCAATGTAGATACATTGAATGCCGCTTTGGGGACCGCCCGCGGAAAGGATAAGGAACCTTTGCTTCCTGATCTTCTTTATTTTGGCCAGGGGATTCATGGGTTTCGCTTTTGATGAATCATGTTCACCAGGATGTGCATCGGGGTTTAAAATAATTTTGGGGCATCCCAGGTCATACTGCTTTCAGGCCACGACTTTGAGACCACTATTTATATTATAGCTTCTTGTACATTATACCACCCGCCTTTCTTGAATCATGAAATAATGCGGCCGATCGGCGCTTCGTTATTTTGCATGGATTTCCGGGAGATGTTCATACGATGAAGAGAACGAATTTCCATAGAGCGTCGGCGAATTCCGCTTGCGTAATTGTTTTTTGCGGCTTGATATTCGCACTTCTGGCCCCGGAATTCTCCTTTGCCCAGTCGGATCCTGCCGAGGAGGAAACCGCTTTTTACCGGAGCAAGCACTACATTCCCATCAAAGGCGAACAGGACAGCGACTACCCGAAGGGCGTGTATCTGGTGACCGACGATGTGGTCATAAAGAAAGGCAGGACCATGACCTTCTTGCCCGGTACGCTCGTTCTTTTCAAGAAGGATACCCGGATCACCGTGGAAGGCAGGCTGATATGTCAAGGCACCCCTAAAGGGGCGATCACCTTCGGTAGGCTTGCAAACGAGAAGTACCTGATTCCGCTCGACTCAGGCGTTGACGCACGATGGGACGGGATCTTTGTCGCCGAATCAGGGAGCGTTGAAATCAGGTTTGCCGACATCACGGGCAGCAAATACGGTCTTGAAAATGATCAGGCGAACGGGACCATAATCCTCGATACGGTAATGTTTCAGGACAATAAGTTCCAGAACTTGAAAGTGGGCGGAAATAGTATCTGTGTTCCGGAGGACAAGTTCGTATTCTATTCTTCGAGGAACGGCGGCGGACTAAACGGAAACAAGAATGGCAATGGTTTGTCTGTGGGCGATGCAAAAAGACCTTTCAACTGGAAATTGTCTATGCGAATCGGAAGCGGGGCGATTGCCCTTGCCGGGGGAGCTTTGTACGTGGCGGAGTCTATTGTTGCCGCAGATAATCAGAAGAAGTTGGATGCCGTTCATACAACAAACACCAATAACAATCAGTTGACCCGAGATGAAGCAGCTAACTATGAAAAGAAAGTCAAGGACGCCGCGAACATCGGAAACGCGGCCGGGATTATCGGAATTCTCGGGGCTGTCGGTTTTGCAGTAACATTTTTCTTTTGACCTCAAGCCAAAGACGAATCAAATTGAAAACATTTTTTCTGGAGAACCTGCTTGAAAAATAAGATTATCCTTCTTTTCCTTTCGGCCTTGTGCATCCTGATCTGTTGCATACAGGTTAAAAAGAATAATCCGCTGCTTCCCGATTTCCAAGGTGATTACAGCCTTACTATTTTGCATTCCAGCCTTCCCGAAACCTTGACGGTTTTCCACGAGTACACCGTGGCATGCTCCACAGGCGCGGACAAATTTTCCACATATCAGGTTGCGGATGCCGCCATGAGCGTGATGATTGTGGACAGTATCCGGTTCAGCGGCCTCGATTCGATATTTTTCCATTTCACCGGGCCTTTTGACAGTGTTGTGCGTATCGAGGGCGTACGCCCGAACGGCAAAACGGTGCCGGATAGCGTTCATATGCGCGTTGTCAATTTGTTTTCAGCAAACATTACGACTCAATTGACGCTTGGAAGACCTTTGACAATTGCTCTTACGTTGTCCGGCGCAGACACGTCTTCGTACCGGCTCCATGCAATTCGCGGAGCCTGGCGGGACAGCTCCACATCGATATCATCCAAATTACTATCATCCAAAAGGAGCGACACGATCAGCCTCAGCCGTGCGGTCACCGATACCGGGCCGGATACGTTTTCCGTATATACGATGAACAGCTCCGGTCTGAAATCGAATGAAATTAGGATACCTACCATCATATCCTATTCCCTGCCCGTCATCTCGTTTACGGCAGAGAGTCTTTTGGTGTCCCTCGGGGATACGTTTCCCGTTACCGTGTCCTCTGCCCCGTCGGCGGAGAAATACGTCTGGCGGATCGACCTGTTGAAAGCGGACACGACCGCATCACCGAATTTCAGCGTCATGATTTCGGACTCGCTGTCCCATACGCTCCTGGTCTACGGCATCGACCGTTACGGCTATGCGGGAAAAACCTCAAAGATCATCGTGTACGGCCGTCCCTTTGAATATGTGATCCAGCCTCTCCTGTTTCCCGTGGATAGCAAGGCCAGGAGCTGGTCGCAGTGGGTCGCGGGTGTAAACAATACGCAACGTGCCGCGCAGAAAAACGCACGATACTCGTGGAGCGTTACGCCGGCGAATTACGATTCGATCAAATACGGCGGGACGGCAAACGACACGATGTGGCTTTACTTTAAAGACAGCGCGCACGCCATCGTGACGGTGACGGTCTCCGATACGGCCAACGGCAGTTGCGCCCCGTACAGCAAGAGCGTTTCGGTCCGTCGTTTTGCCCCATCATTGACATTCAAGAGCCACCTCATTGAAGCGAAGACCACCGACGACATCGCCCTGGCCGTTTCTGCCGCGGACTCCAATGCCGACGGGTTCATGGACAGTATCTTCTGGAAGCGCGGCGGCAAGAGCCCTGCCTCGTATACGTCGAAGGACAGCGTCTGGGCCTTGCGGTCCGCTATTCCCGACACCTTCTGGGTGAGCGCGTATGCCCGGGACAACGATGGATTCTTGTCTGCCAGGGACTCGGCTCATGTATTTGTAAAGGCATTCCAGCCTTATCTTCAGCCCCAGATGAGCGATACCACGGTATTCATCAATTCCCAGGTCCTTTTTAGGGCGTTTGGCCAGGTTTCGGATTCTACTGCGACAATCGCGAAATATCTATGGGACTTTGACGGAAACGGGACGTATGACGACAGCAGCACATCCGGCCAGGAAACGCATTCGTTCTCGGTTGCAGGAACAACGAGGGTAATCGTCAAATGCAGGGACAGTAAAGGGCTGGAAAGCGCGCCCGATACCTTCAGGGTCACGGTGAGCAAAGGCGGCCCTGTGGTCAGTGGGCTGTCGCCGGACTCAGCCTGGGTAAAAGACACGGTTCTCTATACTGTCAATGCGCGCGAAATCAATCCGAACGGCAAGATCGTTTCATACGGTGTTGCGTGGGACGGCGGGACAACCTTCACTTCGTATACCGTACCGTCGTCCATGAAAAACGCCTTTGTAACCGACGGTCTGAAACATATCAGGATATTCGCCGTTGACAGCAACGCCATATCGTCGGACACGGTAACAGACTCCGTGTACATTAAGGCTGATGTCCCCGTGGTCGACAGTATTCGGGCGGACTCGGTCATTTTCATCGCGGACATACGATCGTTTGGGGTATTTGCACATCCTGCTCATAGCACCATTGATTCATTCAAGATTTTCTGGGGCGGATCATCCACTGTTTCGGCAACCCCTGTAATTTTCCATTCGTTCCTGACGTCCGAATCCGGTCCGCGCGCGATAAAGGCAATTGTCAAGAACCGCGCCGGCTTCTGGTCAGACACCATGGTCCAGACAATGACCGTACGCCTGGGAAAGCCTGTCGTTGTTTCCATGACCGTGGATTCAGCACTTGCGAACATATTCATCAACGATCCGCTGCACGTGACCGTTTCCGCGCTTGACACAAATGGAACAGTCGACTCGATCATGGTCGACACCGGGCTTGGAGTGTTCGGTCCATGGCAAAAGATGGCATCCGGCCAATTCTCGTTTGCGCGAACATTTTTCCGCACGGAAAGCGGCGCCAGGACGGTCCGCGCAATAGTCAAGGACAATGACGGCATAGTGTCGGACACATTCAAGCTACCGATACCCGTTCGGCTTGGAAAGCCGGTTGTGGACAGCGTACGAATAGACACGACGGGCAACAACATTTTTGTAAAGGACCTGCGCACGTACCGAGTTTACGCCCACGATACCAACGGCACCATAAGAACGATCTACGCGGCATGGAACGGCGGAACAACGCCGGATACATCAGTATCGGTGAATATTGCCGGGGGCGGCGTCGGCCTGGTCACGCATGCCTATGACACGAACTTGTCAGGCTCCCGCACAGCCCGGTTCTGGGTGAGAGATGATGATACGCTGATTTCCGACACGACAAAGTATGCAATTCTCGTACGACTCGCTCCCCCGGTTTTATGGGGAGACGCTCCGGCCGCGACTGGTGATACAACTTGGGTGATAATTAATAATGGCGCTGGAAAGCCGTATCCAGTGCACATTAATCACTTCGACACCAACGGTACTATTATCAATTATTACTGGAATGAAGCTGACTCAACCCTTGGCAGAGCTACCACGACCGATACAATTTTAAGAAGCTTCAGTATCCTTGAAATGAATCATGGGTTCCCGATGTGGATTTACGGACGCGATAACGACAGTATCCTGCGGGGAGGAAAATTTATTGTTTTTGACGATAGCGCACCGCCGAAGCCAAACATTCTAAACCCGCCTTCTGGTGGCATAACAAGCCTTACGCTACGCTGGATAAATGACGATGCAAAGGATTTAGATAACACCCAATTTCAAGTCATGATCGGATACGGCGCAGGCGTTCAACCAACTACCATTCTGCAAACATATCAGGCGGGTAAAAATTATATTCGTTCAGGCAGCGAATACCGCTTTACTTTTACGCCAACATCGAGCATCTTTTCTGTGAAGGTTTTATCTAAAGATGCTCGTGGCTCAACGAGCGAAAGCGATGTTCAGAATTATAGTTATTAACTTTTCATTAGAGATATTAAATGGGCGAACCGTGGCATGGTATAAACGACCCTGGTTATTTTTTCAAACCCAAGCCTGAGCCTGCGGACAATACCCGCGTTGCCTATAAAACCGACCCCGTTCCGGAGCCTAAAAAAGAACCGCCACCGATAGAGGTTAAGCTGTCTGAAGGCAAGTTCCTTCCGCCTGAAAATGGCGTTACGTTTAATGACAAATGCAAGGTCCAGGTCAAAGTTGAATACCTCCGCGAAACATGTTTAAAGAAAATCACTTTCAGTCTATTCTGCACATATAACGGCAAGACCGAGGCAATGAAACCCGACAAAGAAGGGTTTGAGAAAGACGGCATTGCCGAAGCGGAATTCGAATTATTCTACCCGGAAGACTATAAGCAGGGCGATAAGGCCGATTTTTACTTCAAGGCATCGCATCGCCGGGGAGAGAAAGTTATTGAGAGTGAAAAGCTGACTTTGCCAAAAATTCAGAACCATATTTTCCCAATGAGAACGCGACCATCGGACAGCTATCACGAAGGTTCAAGGAGGTTCAGTGCAGACCGGGACAACGGCAGGAAACACGCCGGCTGCGACCTATATGCGCCAATCGGTACTGATATTTTAGCTGTAAAAGATGGAAGAATAATTAAAGGTCCGTCTGAATTTGCCGGTGGCACATATGCGCTTGAAGTCGACCACGGTGATATCCTCGTACGTTATACCGAAGTTAAAGGAGAATGTCCGGAAGGGATAAAAGCAGGTGCAACGATTAAGCAAGGCCAGGTGATTGCATATGTCGGCAAATTCGTCACCAAGCACGATGGAATAAAACACATGCTTCATTTTGAGCTATATTCAAAAAAGACGACGGGCCCTTTAACGCGACGTGACAACCCACCCTTTCAACGGCGTACGGATTTAGTGAATCCTACCGACTTCCTCGATAAAGCCGATCTTATAAAGCAGTAAAGGAGAAAAAAGCGGATGAAGAAAATATTATTATGCTCCATCATTCTATCTTTCTGCAGTTTCCTTTATGCCGATAACGACTCGCTATTCTTTTTCAAATTAACCCAGAAGGCAACGGACACAACCTTACTTAATACCACACCTGAAAACGCGGTCGAATATTTTAGGGCCATTATTCCGATAGCACAGGAAACTAAAACCAAAAGCAACTGCACTTTCATCATTGCCAAGAATGCCAAGACCCCTCTTGAAAGTTTTAAAATCGGCTTCTCGAAGAATTATTCACAAATCCACAAAGGCTGGGTTCTTGAATATGTGAGCGTGACTTTTTCAAAGAAAAGCAGCTATCTTTCTTTTCAGAACGGAGCGAAGCAAATCCAACAAATTCTTGGAGACAAATGCAAACCTAATAATGAATATGGCGCTCCAGCAATCAGTTGGGGCATGAAAAAATATACCGGCGATTTTTTTATAGAGAAATCGGATAACGTTGAAAACCTAAAATTGCTGATTCAAATTCCCAGCGGTAACGACAGCGAAGAATAAACTATGTACAAATACACACTATCGATTCTCTCTGCTCTTGGAATCTTATTCCTTATCACCTGCGGCAACAACATCCAGAACCCATTCACGCAGGACAAAGCGAAAGTCTTTCTTCACCTCGAATCATCGACTAAAGCCACCAGCGATACGGCAATAACCGACACGACAGGAAATACTATCCGCATCGGTGTGAGCTATTTCATGCCGTCGTATTTCGATTCGGTCGTCATCACTGTTGAGAAAACCATCCAGAGCGTTGATACCTTTTTCGTCTGCGGAAAGACGGATATCAAAGACGATACCGCCTGGTTCGAATATGCCTTCAAAAGCGAGGGAATAAGAACCGTTACGGCCACAGGCTATGTTGCCGGCGGCTATAAACCGTCTGCAATCGCAACCATCACGGCGATTGCCCGGCCTGTGGTTCTTGTAAATCATAAGCCTGCGCTCATCGTTACCGGGCGAAAATCAATAATTACTACAGAAGCCTGCACGCTTTCCGTTTCCGCGAATGATACGGATACAGCGCAGGTCCACACATTCCAAGTGACAAAAGGGCCAACCGGATACGTATTTACAAATCATATTTTTACATGGAAGCCAACGCCGGCAGACACAGGTACTGATTCAGTTACTTTCACGGTCGCGGATAATGGCACACCGGTCATGTCCGATACCCAAACGGTGACGATTATAATTTCGCCACCTGTTTTACCGCTAAATCATAAACCTATCCTTGTCATCACTGGGCGAACTACCATAACCACGGCGGAAATCTGCACACTCACAATTTCAGTGACCGATCCTGATTCGGGCCAAACTCATTCCATGACTATTTTGACTGCGCCGCAAGGTTATGCTTTTAAAGATTCGGTTTTTACATGGATGCCACCAGCAGGATTTCTCGGATCAGATACAACCCGAAAAGACTCAGTAACATTTACAACGACTGACAACGGAACGCCGCCTTTGCGTGATACAGCGAAGGCGGTTATCATTGTCAAAAAAAACATTCCCAAGAAATTTACGTTGACTCTGGCCATAGCTGGTAGCGGTACGACGACCCCATCCTCAAGCGCCCTGGTCGACTCAAGTGCGGATACAGCGGTGACAGCTAGCGCGAACCCAGGAAACTCATTCGTCAACTGGACAACGAACGGAAGCAATGCGATTATTGCCACGCCAACCAGCGCCGCAACCAGGATAACGCTCAATGGTAATGCTACAGTGACCGCCAATTTTAAGGCGGACAGTTTCAAAATTACTTTTGATCCTAACCAGGGCAGCGGCACTATGGCCCAACAGACAATATTGTCAGGAGCGACGGTCAATCTCTCCCCGAATGCTTTTATGAGAACAGGATACACCTTTACTGGTTGGTCGACGATACAGGACGGAACCATTTCTTATTACGATGGGTCGAGCTACACGATGGGAAAATCAAATGTGGTACTCTACGCGAAATGGACGATTAAAACATACGTACTCACTATTGCAAAAACCGGCAATGGAACAACAAATCCTGCGCCCGGCACCGTTGATGTAGATACGGGAGTGGCGGCAACCATCACCGCAAAACCTGGGATCGGTTATTCTTTCGTCAATTGGAGCGTGACTGGCCCAGCCCTTGTTAAATCGCTGACGAGCGATTCCACCACGGTGAAGCTCAGCGGCGACGCCAGTGTTACGGCAAATTTCACGATCAATACGTATACGCTCAGCATAATAAGCGGTGGAAATGGAACTGCTACCGGCGGCGGAGACGGTAATTATGGAACAATAAAGAACATTTCCGCAACCCCCGCATCAGGATACCAATTCCTAAACTGGACCGTAACGTCGGGAAACGTTTCTATTGGAAGCATTACGAGCGCATCAACGACGGCGACGTTATCAAATAGCAATGCAACGGTACAGGCGAATTTTACCCCGATTATAGATACCGTAAAATTTAATTGCAACGGCGGGACTGCTGTCGCCAACCTGGCAATACAATACGGAAGAACGATTGGAACAGCACCGGCCACGACCATGACCGGATTTGTTGTTGACGGTTGGTATACGGAAGCGGCATTTACGAACAAGTACGGGTTTTCAACGCCCGTCACCGCAAACATAACCCTTTACGCAAAATGGGTGGTGAGAGACGTTAATGGAAATATTTATGACACGGTGAAAATAGGCAATCAAATCTGGATGAAACAGAATTTTGCAGCGACAAAATATAACGATAGTTCGGCGATATCATTGGTAACCGACAGCGCAACCTGGGCAAACCGTACTACCGAGGGCTATTGCTATTATAATAACACCACGAACGCCGACAGCATAAAGAAATTTGGGCCGCTCTATAATTGGTATGCCGTGAACACTGGCAAACTGGCCCCGGCCGGATGGCACGTGCCGTCACAGGCAGAATGGGACACATTGCAGGATTATCTGATTGCTCATGGATTTAACTGGGACAACACAACAACGGGAAACAAGATCGCAAAGGCAATGGCAGCGCAAACGGATTGGATGCCCTCATCTACGGCCTCCGGAATAGTTGGTAATAATTTAGCATTGAACAACAAGTGCGGATTTACGGGACTTCCGGCCGGGCTGCGCGATTATGGCGGCGGATTCTCTTATGTCGGCATTATCGGCAATTGGTGGAGCACGACGAATGCCGGATACCCCAACGGCTCTTACTATTGCTATTTATTTAATACTTATGATTATCTTTACAGAAATGACTGGTTTAACAACTCCGGCTTCTCTGTAAGGCTATTGAGAGATTGAGTGTAAAATTAAGAATGAGCAAAAACAAAACCGGAAACAAGAAAAGCCAAAACACCAAGCCAATTGAGCCAACGGCAGTTATTACTAAAAAGAAATTCAGCAATGGGCGACTTTTTCTTATTGCCATAGTCATCGGCATCCTCGCTTTTTCACTTTATATCCCCACCGGTTCTTACGGCCTCATCGAATATGATGATCAGGAATACATAAAAAATAACGATCTGGTCCTATCAGGCATAACTCCTCAAGGCATTGTTGATGCGATGAGCGCTATTGTGGGATCTAACTGGCACCCCCTGACGGTGCTCAGTCATATGACCGACATTTCTCTCTTCGGAAACAATCCCGGAAGTTTCCATATTGTTAATGCCCTTTTCCATGCGGCAAATTCGATTCTTTTGTTTTTGTTGCTTCTCCTTGGAACGGGAGCCTTCTGGCGCAGCTGCTTCGTTGCCCTTATCTTTGCCGTACACCCCCTTAATGTCGAGTCTGTCGCATGGATCTCGGAACGTAAGAACGTCTTAAGCACGTTCTTTTGGTTCGCGGGTATGCTCGGATATGTACAGTATGTGAAGCGGTCCAACTGGCGGTGGCTTGCTCTTGCGCTCGGCTGCTGCACTTTGGGACTGCTTGCAAAACCGATGCTTGTGACATTTCCCATCACTATTCTGCTGCTCGATTTCTGGCCGCTGAACAGGTTCAAAAATCTTGATAAGAAAAACCTGCAAAGGATTGCCCTTGAAAAAGTCCCGTTTTTCATACTGTCACTGGCATTCTGTATTGTAACGGTTCTTGTTCAGAAGCAAGCCGGGGCTGTGGGCGGTGATGAAAATGGATTCCCGATTCCAGTTAGGATTGCCAATGCATTCATTTCTATTGGTCAATATTTACTGACAACGTTGTTTCCTTACGGACTCTCTGTTTTTTATCCGCATCCAGGCCTTGCAATATCCTATGGTGCAGCAGTCGCGTGGGGCATCATAATAGTCGGATTATCCGCCTTGGTTTTTTACTGGAGAAAATTTCCTTTTCTCGTTTTTGGATGGGCATGGTTTCTCGTTACGCTCTTTCCTGTCCTTGGAATTGTTCAAGCAGGAATTCAAGCACGCGCAGATCGTTATATGTATGTGCCGATGATCGGCCTTCTGATTGTGATATTGTGGACCGGCGAGCAAATTTGTCGGAAGTCTTTGGAAGCAAAGCGTATAGGCGCGGGAATTTGCATACTCGCAATTATTGGCCTAACTGTCGCGGCTGCAAATCAGATTTCATTGTGGAAAAATAACTTTACGCTTTTCAATCATGCCGCGCTAGTCACATCGAGAAATCAGGTTGCCGAAAACATAATAGGCATTGAATTTGGAAAACAGGGCAATTTAGGTGAAGCAGAGCGGCATCTTAATACTGCGATTGCAATTAACAATAATTATGACCGGGCATTATTTAATCTGGCAACGGTGCGCCGCATGCAAGGAAATATTCCGGCGGCAATAGAATTGTGTGAAAAAGTAATTGCAATCTCGCCAAAATTTGCCGACGCATACATCGATCTTGGGGGGCTTTATTTGCAGAACGGAAATACTTCAAAAGCTGAGCGCTTTTTGCTTAAAGCGATAGATCTTGCGCCCAGAAAAAGCGTTGCGTATTCTAACTTAGGGTTTATTTATTTTCAAGAAAACAGATTTGAAGAGGCTGAAAAGAGATGGCGTCAGACGCTTGCATTAGACCCGCATGACCAGACGGCATTGACACATATAGGCGCCATCCCTTCGAGTAAGAAATAATTTACCGACCAAAGACATTTCTTCTTTACAAAGGTTTTTCTTTAATGTAAGTTTAGAGAAAAGCTTTTTTTATTTGCAAACCGTGAAAGGCTCTCATGCCATCAATAATCATCGTTGACGATCACCCGGCAAATGCGCTCATGATCCGAGACTTGCTCGAACAATCCGGATATACTGACATAAAAACATTTTACGATCCTTCGGAAGCGGTAAGACATATCAAAGGACTCGAATGGGCGCCGGTCATCATCACGGACTACAGCATGCCGGGCCTGACCGGGCCGCAGCTCCTCATTCACATCAAGGAAACGCACCCTGACACGCAAGGCCTGATCATGACCAGCGCACCGCGCGAGGCCTCGCTCGACGAGGATACAAAAGGCTTCCCTATCGTGGATAAAAACCATTTCAAGTTTTTCAATGAGATTGAAACGCTTGTCCGGGACTTCATGAATAAGAGCGATTAGGAAGGGCTTTTGTTCATGATGGTCCAGCGCTGTCCCTCGGCAGGGACTTCGAAGCGTCGCCGCAGGGAGAGAGTGGCGGCGCTTTTTTATTATGGTGACCGACCGCCGGCTGATTTTTCCTTTACAAAGAATTATCCTTTTAAATTCCATAAACTATATTGATAATAGCCAAGAAGAACCGCGGGGAATGATGCCGCTTGCGGCATTTTTTGTACCGCTGATTTTGTTATTAGCGTTTACACACAAAGACGTCTTGAACCAGGACCCTTATTGGTCCTGTTGTTCAGGAGGCGTCTTTGTGCGCCTTGCGGTTCTTCTTGGCGGAAGACTGACTGACGGCAGGGCCTTTTTTTATTTCCAGCCGTCGCCTCCCCAAATGAAAGAAGAGATATGAACGAAGACGCTCTTCAGCAGATCATTTGGAATATCGAGCACATCGGAACGCCTCACAACGTAAGCCTCAGACTGCTTGAAAAATCATCCACGGAAATCGACATCGATGAGATGACCGCATTGATTTCGCAAGATGCCACGGTCTCGGCGCTCATCCTCAAGACCGCGAACAGCGTTCATTTTTCGCGCGGACAGAGAATAAAGACCATCAAGAACGCCATTGTACATCTCGGCATTGAGAACATTAAGAAGCTGCTTTTTGCCGTTGAAATGATCGGCGTTTTCAAAGGCCGCTGCGCTGCGGAAAACTTCTCGGAGATTGATTTCTGGAAACACACTCTGGCCGGGGCTATTCTCGCTTCAAAATATACCGCGTTTAAAAAGTCCTGTGATCCGGACGTTGCATACGCGGCCGCGCTATTGCGGGACATCGGTATCCTCGCCGTCCGCCAGTTTGCCCCTGAGGAATTCGAAAAAATGACCACCCTCCAAAAAACGGAACCGTCATCGTTCAAAACACTTGCAAAGACATTTCTGGGAGTCAGCTACAGGGAGATTTCCTACATGGTCGGTCTATCATGGAGCCTTCCCCGATCGATCATCGAGTCAATAAAGGACAGAATTCCCAGTGAAATGAACTCGGAAATCCGCGCGATCCGCGAGGGGATTTTGTTCGCGGACGAGCTTTTACATGTGACTAAATATTGCATATGGGATCTCTATTATTTGCCGGGAAGCTTTGATTTTCACGACATTCCATGCGAGGCGATGCATGAAGAAGCGTCGGAGACGGTTGACAAGATAATACAGGAATTTTGGAAATGAATTATTATACATTGATAAGGGCGGTTATGTGAAGCCTTGCACAGGCGGTAGAATAGTCATTGTCGACGATGTGGCCGACACGCGGTGCGTGGTCGAAGAGGTGCTGAAACTCGGCGGTTATACGAATTTCGTTTCTTACGAAAATCCTCTGATCGCCCTTGAAGAGATCGGGCGAAATACCCGGCCTGCTATCGTGATCACTGATTTTAATATGCCGGGCATGAACGGCCTTGATCTGCTTGCCGGGATCGAAAGCCGACACCCAGGAATCGAGGCGCTCATCATCACGGGGGACCCTTTGCAGCTCGCGGACCAGACGCGGTATCATGTCATCGGCAAGGGGCCGGGCTTTACCAAGAGGATCCTTGAATATGTCCGGCAAGTTATTGTTGAGGCATGAATGAAAATGCGGATTGATGCACGTGGCGATGTGTCGATAGTTTTCATCGACGGGAACATTCTTCTGGAGTATGTGCCTGTTTTCAAAATGAACCTGCTTGACCTTGCTAAACAGGGCAAAGTCAACATCGTGCTTGATATGGCGTTGACAAATTACATAACCTCCACGTGCTTGGCGGCAATAGTTGAGGTTAAGAAAAAGGTGATCGCGCTCGGTGGCGACCTGAAACTTTCGGGTGTTAATCAGCTCGTCAGAAATCTGCTTGAAACGACCGTTCTCATAAGGAAAATTGAAATATTTGACGATGTGGATTCCGCGGTTAGGTCGTTCGCATCGTCTAATTGAATGAAGGGACCCTTCAATGAAAACAATCGGACCGAGTATTTTCAAATATACGGATTACTGCAAGTATCTTGTCGATGCGCTTAAAATGGCGAGGCGAAAGGATCCTGATTTCACCGTTCAAAACTTCACGGAACGCCTTGGCCTTGCCGACCGCGGCCACCTTTACCAACTTCTATGGGGAAAACGAAACGTCACGCCGGATATGAGCTTGCGGCTGACCAAGCTGCTGAAACTGAAAAAGAAAAATACCC